>Ga0075154_10001106_pt1 | contig 19932 bp, 12 predicted proteins | sample JI71714BDNA_FD_70965 | JGI IMG/M metagenome (GOLD analysis project Ga0075154, IMG submission 70965) | Wastewater effluent complex algal communities from Wisconsin, to seasonally profile nutrient transformation and Carbon sequestration -... | ecosystem: Engineered > WWTP > Effluent > Algae...
CAAAAGCAGATGAGTATAGTAATAAATGTGTTAATTAATTTACTTTTAAAAATATTGAAATATGCCTTGCGGTAAAAAAAGAAAACGTCATAAGATATCGACGCACAAACGTAAAAAAAGATTAAGAAAAAACAGACATAAGAAAAAGAACAGATAATATGTAGTCAAAAGAAATAGATTACAAGTGTTATTTATTTAATTTTTGTAGTTGAATTTTCTTTTAAGTATAAGACAGTCTGTAGCCGGACCATTCATTTGGTCCGGCACTTTCTTACATTATTAGGTAGTTCGTGTGTAACAAACATTTATAAGGCTCAAATCAAGACAACAAACTAAAGAATACTAAAAGCATCAAAAAACTTTTAGCAATTACGTATCATATATATATACACACTTCCTATCCTTATTTTTTCGGCGTCTGTTTTATTTAACCTTCTAATGAATTTGACATTAAAATTGTGTCAGAGAATATAGATAGTTGTAAAAAATAGAATTAGTCTGAAAATCTGTAATAATACTTATTCTAAAGATTGTATAGCCATCTAAGCATCTTGTTGTATAAGTGTCAGAATGTCAAACCTTTTAATATAGTCTGGAACATCCTAGTTTTGTATTAACTCATGTAATAAGGAGTAATATGATTAATATGTGAATCAATACAAATGATTCTGTGGCGGTTTTGTAAAGACAATGGATAAAAGTAGTTGAGACAATCTCTTAAGAAAGTAAAAATACGGTTGATCTTTTTTGCATAATAAGTTTGAACACATAAAGACTTTATTTTGGATAAAGAATTGATCATAAAATCGACTCCAACCGATGTAGAAATTGCATTGGTAGAAGGGTCTAAATTGGTGGAGATACATCGCCAAAAGACAAACAACAACTCTACTGTTGGGGATATCTTTTTGGGAAGTGCTAAAAAGCTAATGCCAGGTCTCAATGCTGGGTTTATAGATATAGGACATCGTAAAGATGCTTTTTTGCATTACACAGACCTAGGTCCTCAGATAAAATCACTTATCAAATATACTAATGCAGTCATGTATGGAAACTATAATAGCCCGCTATTAGAAAATTTCCAGATGGAGCCTGACAATCCCAAAACTGGCAAAATAGATCAAGTATTTGATAAAAATACCCACGTTTTGGTTCAAGTATTAAAGGAACCTATCTCTACCAAAGGACCAAGATTGAGTTGTGAACTCACTTTACCAGGAAGATATGTCGTACTGACGCCGTTCTCAGAAATCGTAGCAGTATCTAAAAAAATAGCATCAGCTGAAGAAAGGAAACGACTAAAAGTATTGGTAGAAAGTATAAAGCCAAAAAACTTTGGTGTAATCGTACGTACTGCGGCCGAAGGTAAAAAGGTAGCTGATTTACACAATGACATCAGAGAGCTAGAAGATAAATGGAAAACAATCTTCAGTCAACTCAAACAAACCAAGACGCCCGATAAGATACTAAGCGAAATAGATAAAACTTCATCTATACTCCGAGATATCCTAAATGATAACTTCAATAAAATCATTGTGGATGACAAAGAAATGTATGAAAGTCTTAAAGATTATCTAGGTAACATTGCTCCTGATAGGGTCAAGATTCTGCAACACTATAGAGGCAGTAGACATATTTTTGACAACTTTGATATCAACAGACAAATAAAGGCATCATTTGGTAAAACTTCTACGATGAGTAGTGGTGCGTATATTGTCATTGAACATACGGAAGCTATGCATGTCATCGATGTGAATAGTGGTCCCAAAATGCAAAGAAAAGACCAAGAAGAAGCGGCATTAGCTGTAAATCTTGAAGCGGCAGAAGAGATAGCGCGACAACTTAGATTAAGAGATATCGGTGGTCTTGTGATCATTGACTTTATTGATATGAAGACATCTGAGAATAAGGTGAGTTTGTTCAATAAAATGAGAGACTTTATGGAGTCTGATCGTGCACAACATACCCTTTTACCGCTGAGTAAGTTTGGGTTAATGCAGATTACTAGACAACGAAGCAGACCTGAAGTCAATATTGATACGCGAGAATTATGTCCGTCTTGTCAAGGAACCGGTAAAGTCAATCCGACTATACTTGTGATCGATAACATACAGCGAGATATTGAATACATCATCAATTCAAGACCACAAACCAAATTGCGACTTCAATTAAACCAATTTGTCTATGCTTACCTAAAAAATGGTCTCCCAAGCATGCAGATGAAATGGTGGATGAAATACAAAAAGTGGATCAAGATGCAAAGTGATGCTAATTTCCACTTATTCGAATACAAGTTTTTTGATGAAACTGATGACGAAATCAGATTGACGTAATTTTATTTCACTGACAATGTGAAACAGATTAACTTTAACCTTCCATATGGCATCATTATATAAAGAAGGTATAGAAGTTTTTTCGTCGCACATCAGTAAAGACGATATAGTCATCGTGGCTCCACTCAATTGGGGACTTGGCCATGCTGCAAGATGTATACCTTTGATAGAATTCTTATTGTCATTAGGTACAAAGGTAATTATTGCTTCGGATGGACTTTCATTAAAACTTCTTAAGAAGGAATTTACAGAATTACCAATGTATGAGTTGCCTTCATACGGAATTAGTTATCGGTATCATAATATGGCTTTGAATATGGTTTTGCAAAGTCCAACTATAGCAAAAGCTTACTATAAAGAGCTTAATATTGCAAAACAAATAGTATCAGAAACTAAAGCAACTGTGATCATTTCAGATAATAGATTTGGGTTTAGAACACCAACTACCAAAAATTATTATATCACACACCAAGTAAACATTTTACATCCGATAGGCTTCATTTCGAAAATTGCAAGTTTTCTTCACAGATATTTTATCAACAAGTTTGACCAATGTTGGATACCAGATTTTGCTGACCAAAGATCGCTGGCTGGAAGAATGTCCGTATCGACGCTCTTAATAAATGCAGCTTATTTAGGACCATTGACAAGGATAGAAAATAAAGTAGTTCCTATAAAATGGGACATTTTTATATTGTTATCAGGACCAGAACCACAAAGGACAATACTCGAAAATGCGTTAATAAAACTTTTACCTACATGGGGAGACAAAAAGGTGTTAATGATAAGAGGGTCTGAAAACGTTAACCCAAAATTAGCAAATGTAGAAAAAAATTGTACTGTATTAGATTTGGCAGATACTATGCAAATTTCTGATGCTCTACAAAGTAGTCACTTACTCATTGCTAGGTCAGGTTATACTACCGTGATGGATATTGCCCATTTGGACATTAAGGCAATTTTTATACCCACACCTGGACAAACTGAGCAAGAATATCTAGCTAAAACATTATCTATACATTCGAAATATACGTGGATAGCACAGCAAAATGTCTCCGAAATAAAAATTTAGGTTGAGGTAAGGTTGCAAATAGACCAATCCATAAAGATACCATACTAGACTTCATTTGAAATATCAGTTTTTAGACTTACCTTTGTGGTATGATAGATGTTGTAAAAATGGATATTCGGAAGCTATCTCTAGATGAAATCAGAGAAGTTATCACTGCCAAAGGAGAACCAGCTTTTCGTGCCAAGCAAATATATGAATGGTTGTGGCAAAAGTCCGCTTTTTCATTTGAAGAAATGACCAATTTGTCTAAACCACTTCGACAATATTTGGATGAAAATTTTGAAATTCGCGCCATAAAAACGGATAAAGTTCAGAAAAGTAATGACGGCACTATCAAAAGTCGTTTTGTGTTGCATGATGGACATATGATAGAGTCAGTATTGATTCCTGTGCCTGATGATGATCGATATACGGTATGTGTTTCTACACAAGTAGGTTGCAGTCTCACTTGTAAGTTTTGTGCCACTGGACAAATGAAAAGGTTGAGAAATCTTGACCCATCAGAAATTTATGATCAATATGTTTTGGTCAATAAACAATGTATGGAAACCTTTGGTCACCCACTGACAAATGTGGTTTATATGGGTATGGGCGAGCCATTGCTTGCTTATGCTAGCACTATGAAAAGTGTAGAATATTTGTGTGAACCCTTTGGACTCAATATTTCACCCAAAAGAATTACCGTCAGTACTGCAGGTATTGCCAAAATGATCAAAAAACTCGCAGACGAAGAAGTCAAATTTAATTTAGCACTATCTCTTCATGCTGCTGATGATGTCAAAAGAGATGAAATCATGCCAATCAATGAGCAAAATAATCTCGAAGTGCTGATGGAATCACTAGACTATTTTTATCAGAAAACGGGCAATAAAATCAGTTACGAATACATAGCTTTCCAGAATTTTAACGACAGCATAGAAGATGCTAAAAATCTGACCAAACTTTGTAAAATATTTCCTGTAAAGGTCAATATCATCGAATACAATCCAATCGATGGATCTCCATTTGTAAAATCAGATGAAGATAGACTAAATCTTTTTGCAAAATATCTCAAAAGCCAAGACATCACTGTCACCGTGAGAAGAAGCCGTGGCAAAGACATTGATGCTGCCTGTGGTCAACTAGCCAACAAAGAATAAATAGTTAATATGACAAAACAAGATATCCCTTTTCTTCCAGTTTATTTCGAAAGATATATCAATCAAGTCCCCGAAATGGAGCTTGCAAAAGCCTTGGAAGTTTATGGTTTTGAACTGCTAGATGCAGAAAAAAATAAACTCATCCAACTTGGTGATCTAGTATATGCACCTGGAAAATGGACAATGGCTGATATTATGCAACATATCATAGATACAGAAAGGATATTTGCCTATCGTGCATTGAGAATTGGGAGAAACGATCAAACACCATTACCTGGATTTGATGAAAATGAATATGCTGTACAAGCTCACGCATCTGAGCGAAGTTTTGAAGATTTGATGGATGAGTTTGTGACTGTCCGTCAGAGTACTATCCAATTATTTAAAAGTTTTAAGCCAGAAGACCTGTTAAAACAAGGCATTGGTTCAGGTAATCCCATTTCTGTCATAGGTCTTGGATATACCATCGTGGGTCATGTCATTCATCATATGGAAGTGATCAAAGAAAGGTATTATCCTTTAATAAATGTGAAGTAATTTATTTTAAAAATAGAATAGAAGATGCCTGTTCATTGGTATGAAGGTCGAGTGATTGACATTAAAGAAATGAGTCCCACAACTAGACAATTTTTTGTGTCTGTTGGTGATGAAGCATTTTATTTTTTACCAGGTCAATTTGTAACGATGGATCTACCTGTAGGTGAAAAGCGAAATCAGAGATGGCGAAGTTATTCCATAGCTAGTCATCCCGATGGTGGACAAGTACTGGAGTTTTGTATCGTAAAAGCAGATGCTGGCGTAGGTACCAAATATCTTTTTGAAGAAGTAAAAGTAGACGATACCCTTAAGTTTAAAGGACCCGATGGTGGATTTGTGTTACCAAAAAACTTAGAGAACGAAATCATTATGATTTGTACAGGTACAGGCATTGCACCATTCAGAAGTATGCTAGCTCATGTGAGAAATCACCAACTTGATTTTTATAAAATTCATTTGATTTTTGGAACTAGAAATAGTGCAGGAATACTCTATCGAGAAGAAATGGAGCAAATGGCACGTGAATATTCTAATTTTACTTACGACGTAGCAATGAGTAGAGAAAAATTAGATGGGTTTCACCATGGTTACTTACATGATGTGTACATGAAAAGCTACCAAGAAGTTTCGCCAATGAGACATTTTTATCTTTGTGGATGGTCACAAATGATCGATGAAGCTGTCGCAAACATTATTCTAAAAATGGGATATAACAAATCTCAAGTGCACTATGAGTTGTATGGTTAGTTTTGTCCATTGAAATGAAGGTAAACTGGTCGGCTAATTGAGAGAAAATATTCTAAATCAACTATTACTGAGCAAAACTGTTGCTTCACATATTAATAGATTTTAAAGCATGGCAGATTTATTGGTTTTTACGGAGAAAGGTATCTACTGCCCGCAAGCGGATGTGTATATCGATCCTTGGAAACCAGTCAATAGAGCATTAATCACACATGCCCATTCTGATCATGCTAGAACTGGTCATAAACAATATTTGGCTACCATTGACTCTGTTCCAATACTCAAACATAGGTTAGGTTCATTTATAAAAGTACAAGGATTGCGCTACGGAGAATCAATTACCATCAATCAAGTAGAGATATCATTTCATCCTGCTGGACATATCATAGGTTCTGCGCAAATAAGGCTTGCATATAAAGGTGAAATTTGGGTAGCAAGTGGCGATTATAAAATAGAAAATGATGGTTTGTCAGGTCAATTTGAACCAGTAAGATGTCATACCTTTATAACAGAATCTACTTTTGGACTTCCATCTTTTAAATGGAAACCACAGGCACAAGTTTATCAGGAAATTAATGATTGGTGGCAATCAAACAGAGAAATAGGTCGTACTAGTATCATTTCTGCATATTCCCTTGGTAAAGCCCAACGCATTATCCATAATTTAAATGGTGACATTGGACCTATTTATGCTCATGGAGCTATTGAAAATACCAATGAAGTACTGCGTAGTCAAGGTTTTAATATTCAGCTTTCGCCAAAAATAGAAAATGGCGCCAAAACAGATCAATACAAAGGAGCAATCATCATAGCACCACCATCAGCTATTGGATCAGCATGGACTAAAAAGTTTGGTGATTATGAAGAAGCTTTTGTTTCAGGGTGGATGAATGTGCGTGGAATCAAAAGAAGGAGAAATGCAGAGCGTGGATTCGTACTTTCGGATCATGCAGATTGGACAGGGCTCAATGAAGCAATAAAAAATACGGGAGCACATCGAGTATTTGTCACGCATGGCTACACTGAAATCTTTGCGCAGTGGCTCTCAGAGCAAGGTTATGACGCCAAAGCCGTGAAAACAGCATTTACTGGCGACGAAGAAGTAGATACAAATGCGGAAAATGTATGAAATTATTTACCACACTTATCAATGGATTAAGTCAGACCAATAGTAGTCTGAAGAAAACATCACTGCTATCTGCTTATTTTATACAAGAAACAAACGAGCTCAACAAGCTGTGGGTCATCGCACTTTTAATAGGTAAAAAACCACCAAGAACTGTCAATACCACGCTGCTTCGAGAATGGTGTGCAGAAGAAGCAGGCATTCCTTTGTGGTTATTTGAGCAAAACTATCATATAGTTGGCGACTTGGCCGAAACTATTGCTTTGATATTGCCTATTTCAGATTCGAAATTTGACCTTAGTTTGTATGAATGTATTACTCAAATACAAGGATTAAAAAACAAAACAGAGACAGAAAAGAAAGATTTTGTGCTCCTTATGTGGCGAAATCTTGATGAAGCAGAGAAGTGGATTTTTAATAAACTTATCACAGGTGGATTCAGAATCGGAGTCTCGAAAAACATAGTTATACTTGCTTTAGCTCAGGCCTTAAATGTAGATAAAAACACCATTGCACATCATTTGATGGGAGATTGGTCTCCAGAAAAGGTAAATTGGTCCAGTCTTTTTAGTTTCGAAGAAGGAAATGCTGATGTATCTCGACCTTACCCATTTTATTTGGCTCATGCAATTTCTGAGACTGATTTATCAACATTAGTCCTTGATGAATGGACAGCAGAGTGGAAATGGGACGGCATTAGAGGACAACTCATCAAGCGAAATGGAGAGGTCTTTCTATGGTCAAGAAGTGAAGAATTAATCACAGATAAGTTTCCAGAGTTTGAAAAAATTGAAATGGCGGGCCATGACTTTGTTATAGATGGAGAAATCATTGCTTGGAAAGATGACAAACCAATGGATTTCCAATCATTACAAACTAGGATAGGCAGAAAAAATGTATCCAAAAAACTACAATACGACACGCCTGTCAAAATCATTGCATATGATATTTTGGAAATTGATCAGAAGGATATAAGGCAGATTCCATTCGATCAGAGAAGGAAGATTTTAGAAAACTTGGTAAATGATAGTGATCAAAAACAAATTATATTATCTCCACAGTTGGATTTCGTCGATTTAAATACGCTACATGGATGGCGTAATAGGTCAAGAGAGATCGGTGCTGAAGGATTGATGTTAAAAAAAAAGGATGGCATCTACCATACAGGTCGGCGCACAGGAGAAATGTGGAAATGGAAAGTCAATCCATTTACTATTGATGCCGTACTGATCTATGCTCAACGAGGACATGGTAGAAGGGCAAATTTATTTTCAGATTTTACTTTTGCACTTTGGGAAGGAGAAAAGTTAATTCCATTTGCCAAGGCATACTCTGGACTTACAGCTGACGAAATGAAAGAAATTACCAATTTTGTAAAAAACAATACCCTCCAAACTTTTGGTCCTGTGAGCAGTGTGAAAATCGAATTAGTGTTCGAATTAGCCTTTGAAGGTGTGGCTTTATCGAGTAGACATAAGGCAGGAGTTGCTGTCAGATTTCCTAGAATATTAAGGTGGAGAAAAGACAAAAATGTATCAGAAGCTAATAAATTAGATGATTTAAAAGAATTATTGAAATAATATATTAAAAAATTATGTAATGTGTAAAACATGTAATATCTTTGTATTACAATTTTACACCAAATTTTTTATTTAAGAATTGATTTATTCAAGGTCCTTTCCCAAAAGCGTAACCGATTTCCCGAATAAACGATTTTTTAATATGCAAAAACCGAATTTTAGCTTACACATTTTAACAGTGGCTGCTCTAGGAACAGCTTTGTTTGCTGCTAAAACAGCGCCTTTCGATTTCAACATACCTGATAAGATACACACTGATCAGGAAAACCATGTACTTGCTATAAATTGCCCACCAGGTGTTATAGCTTACGTAGATGAAACTTGTGAGGTCGAAATTACAGTAGAGATACCAATATCTACTTGTACAATCACGTCCATATCTTATACTGTGGCGGGAGGACCTGTCATCGTAGTACCGTTAGGAACTATTGGTCCTATAAGTATTGGATCCTTCCCTCCTGATACCTTTAATGTTGTATGGACAGTAACAGATAACTGTATTCCTCCTACAAATGCAGTATGCAATCAACCCATTTTAATTCAAGACACCATTTCACCTTTAATTACTTGTCCTGATGATATTTCTGTTGGAAATAGTACAGATGGTAGAAGAAATAATCTCCTATCGATTGCACAGCCCGACGTCTCGGATAATTGTGGGATACTTTCAGTCATAAATGACTTCAACAATACTGATGATGCTAGTGGTGTATATCCATTAGGCACTACTGTTGTGAATTGGGTGGTAACAGATTTATATGGCAATACCGCATCTTGTAATATGAATGTAGTCGTTTTTGATAATACAGAACCCATCATTTCCTGTCCTGACACACTTAGGACAACATGCCTTCCAGACGATCCATTCGAATTTTATACAGAGTTTTTGGCAGCTGGAGGATCTGCGACTGATGAAACAGAAATAGACACATCAACGTTTACTTGGCTACAGGATATTGATACCACCTTCACATGTCCAGATACTATTGAGCGTGTATATAGTATAGGAGATACCTATGGTAATTTCGATACTTGCAGTCAGATAATAATTGTTTATGATACCATAGCACCGACTGTAATATGCAAAGACGTAACTGTTCATTTAGATGAAAATGGTCAAGTCATAATCACTGCAGATTCATTGGATAATGGTAGTTTTGACAATTGCGGAGGAAGCCTTGTTTTTTCATCAACCTTTGCTTTATTTTTCGGATGTAATGATGTTATCCAAGAATCATCACAAGTAGATGTTATCCTTAGAGCTACAGATCAATGTGGAAATTCTGCTACATGTATTTCCACAATCACAGTTTTAGACCAGTTACCTCCTACTATAGTATGTCCTCCTTCAATTACAGTAAATAATAGTCTCAATCAATGTAATGCCACTAATGTGGTCTTAGGCAATCCAAGTACAACTGATAATTGTAATGTAGCAATTATAAATGCTACATTTATGGGAAGTGTTGTGACTCCAAGTACAGTTTTTCCTGTAGGTTCAAATAACGTTATTTGGACAGTCACTGATATCGGTGGAAATACCGCCACTTGTACTCAAACAGTTGTTGTAAGAGATAATCAATCTCCTATTATTTCATGTCCATCTAACATCACTGTAAACACATCAACAGGACTATGTAGTGCAATAGTAAATTATCAAAGCCCTATTGGTTCTGATAATTGTCCATCAGCTATAACAAGTCAAACAGTAGGAATAATAAGTGGTGGTATATTTCCTATCGGCGTGACTACCAATACTTTTGTAGTGACAGATAATTCCGGTGCATCAGCTTCTTGTAGCTTTACCGTGACAGTTGTAGATAGTCAACCACCTACCATCACTTGTCCTTCTAATATTACTGTCAATACAGCTTCTGGCTTATGTAATGCTATAGTTAACTATAATACACCTGTAGGTATAGATAATTGTTCTGGTGCGGTCACTACCCAAATTGCAGGTTTAGCAAGTGGTAGTACCTTCCCTTTAGGCATTACTACAAATACTTTTGTGGTGACTTCAAGTAATGGCCAAACAGCATCTTGTAGCTTTACCATAAATGTGATCGACAATCAACCACCATCTATCAGTTGTCCAGCAAACATTACTGTAAACACAGATTTTAACAAATGTAGTGCAGTCGTAAACTATTTAACACCCGTCGGAATGGATAATTGTTCAAATATAACAACTATTCGCACATCAGGCTTAGCAAGTGGCAGCACATTTCCTACTGGAATCACAACCAATACTTTTGTGGTAACAGATAATAATGGCAGGACATCATCATGCAGTTTTAATGTCACTGTTGTCGATAATCAGGTACCTTCTATCATATGTCCAGGTAATATTACTGTAGCATTAAATAATTCTTGTCAACTTGTGGTTCCAAATTTAAGTACATCTGTCACTAGCAGTGATAATTGTCCATCCACAACGGTAACTCAATCACCTATTGCAGGAACAATAATCCCTTCATCACACAATCAGACACAAGCAATAACTTTTACAGTAACTGACGGTGTAGGACTAACAGCAACTTGCAACACTATAATCACTTCTATAGATAATGTAGGTCCTGATATAGTATGCGAAGGTTTTAGGGTGATATCTATAAGTGACTTGCCAGAGCTAACTGCGTCTTCTTTTGTCATTTCGGCAAATGATAATTGCGGTGGACCATTGACATATACAGCAAGAAGAATGGGGAATACTTGTGGTACAAATACGCCTGATGATTTTGGTAATTATGTAAATTTTTGTTGTAATGATGTAAACGATACTATAACAATTGTCGTAAGGGTCACAGATAGTCGTGGTAATTTTACTGAATGTATGAATTTGGTAGAAGTACGTGACAGACTTGCTCCAAATATCATTTTAGGCAGTCTTCCTGATGTGAGTGTGAGTTGTGGATATAACATTAATGTAAATAATCTAAGTGCATTTGGTACATTTGTGCCACAAGGATCGACGAGACAAAATATATTAATCAACGACCCTGGCAATCCTTTTTATCCTACAGGCATCGCAGGGCAAGATGGTGTATTTACAGATAATTGTCCTGGGGCAGTTGTTACTGTGACAACGAGAAACCTACTCACAATGTGTAATACAGGAGAAATAAAAAGAGATTTTGTGATTACAGATATTGGTGGTAATAAGGCGACCTATACCCAAACCATATATGTGATAGATGTCGATAAATTTGACGTAAATGATATTACGTGGCCATTTGCCAATATAAATTATAATAATTGTAATGATAGCGATCCGGATGTAAGCATTACTGGCAAGCCAATATTAAACACAGATAAATGCAATCTTGCGGCAGCAACATATAAAGATCAGGTGTTTACCAATCCAAATAATTGTGGATTTATAAAGAGAACATGGACAGTTATCGATTGGTGTCAATACCAAACCAATAATCCTGCGAGTATAGGTAAATGGACTTTTGTTCAAAGCATTTTGATAACCAATAATGTCGCTCCAGTCATTAATTCCAAAGTTTGTAGAGACACCATAATTTGTACAGGAAATGGGTGTGACGCAACCGTTACTTTTAATGGTATTGGTACAGATGATTGTTTGCCAGTAAGTATAACTTGGTCATACAAAATTGATTTAGACAATAACGGAACTACCGATATATCTGGTGTAGGATCATCCATCACAAGAAAATATAGTATTGGTCTACATAAAATCACATGGGAAGCCAAAGATAAATGTGGGAATAAAAGTACTTGTGCTTCGGTTTTTACTATTAAAGATTGTAAATCACCAAGTGCTGTTGCCTTAAATGGATTAGCCACAAACCTTCTGCCTCCATCAGGACAAGCATCCATTAATGCCAAAGATTTTAATAAATCTAGTTCAGATAACTGTACACCAACTTCACAGCTAAAGTATTCATTTTCAGCTAATGTCAATGATAAAGTTAGGAATTTCAACTGCGATAGTCTTGGCAAACGACGAATTGAGTTTTGGGTGACAGATCTTGCAGGCAATCAGTCAAGAGCAATTACATACATCATTGTCCAAGATAATGGAAACATATGTGGGGCAGGAAGTCGGGTTAATATCAAGGGTCAAGTTTACACAGAAGAAAAGGTAAACATTTCTGATACAAAAGTTAATATTGATGGTGGCGAAACCGAAGATTATCTAATGACAAATATAGATGGTCAGTTTGGATTCACAGATTTAGCCATGTATAATAATTACGAACTCCAACCCATTAAGGATTCCGATCACGGCGAAGGCATCACAACCCTTGATTTGGTCTTGATACAAAGACATATATTGGGCATAAAACAATTAGAATCACCTTATAAATTGATTGCTGCGGACGTCAATAATTCACAAAAAATAACAGCAGCTGATCTTGTAGAATTAAGGAAACTTATATTAGGCATACAACCTACATTTAGTAATAACACTTCGTGGAGATTTGTTGATGCTTCATTTACTTTTAATGATAAAGAAAATCCATGGCCATTTGTAGAAAGGCTTAATTATGAAGGATTGTCCACAAGCATGGAAAATTCAGATTTTATTGCTATTAAAATAGGTGATGTCAATGGTACAGTTTCACAAAACATCCAAGGCAAACCGACATTACGTAGCAACGACAAGTTGCAATTATACACAGAAGATATCGATGTAAAAGCAAATGAACTGATCAATGTTCCAGTTAAGGTAGAAAACTTAGATAACATTATAGGAATGCAATGGACACTAGAGTTATCTGCTGATATGGATTATATTGGATTTGAATCCGTAGATTTACCTTTGAGAAACGAACATTTGGCTATCATAGACAAAAATGGTAAAAAGTATCTAACACTTTCATATGATGATATGGACGGTGTGTCACTTCCTAAAGGTAGTATATTATTTAACATCATTTGTCGTCCGGTTATAAATACGAAACTCAGTGATTTAATATCGATGAATGAAGCCATTGTCTCCGCTGAGGCTTACACTATGGACGAAATAACAACAGATATTGACTTTTCATTCAGAAGTTTAATAACTGAAGGAGTCTCATTTATTATGCAAAACCATCCAAATCCATTTAAAGATGAGACAACTGTTCATTTTAATTTGCAGGAAAAAAGTCCAGTAGTGATCAATATTTATGATTCAAATGGAACAATAGTTTTCAAAAGTAATGATATCTATAATCCTGGAAATCATTCCATGAGACTTAATGCAAACCAACTAGGCAATAAGTATGGAATATTTATTTGTAAAATTAAATCAAAGAACCTTGATCAAATCATAAAAATACTACGAATAGAATAGTCTTTAGAACCGAGTATGATAGTAGCAAAGAAGCCGTCGATATTTTATATCAGACGGCTTCTTTTATTTTATATTCAATATATGAAAATTATTATTCATCATCGCCACCATCCACTTCATCAGGGCTGGCAAGAAGTGGTTGATATTTGTCTACAATTTTCTTTTCTATTTCGAGTGCTACTTCTGGATTATCTGCCAAAAACTGTTTTGCACCTTCTCTTCCTTGAGCAATTTTTGTTCCTTCATAACTAAACCACGAACCACTTTTACCTATGACATTTGTTTCTACTCCAATATCAATGATTTCACCAGTTTTGGAGATACCTTCACCAAACATGATATCGAAGGTAGCAATTCTGAAAGGTGGTGCCATTTTGTTTTTTACCACTTTAACTTTTACAGGATTACCGACTGTGTTGCCATCTTTATCCTTAATAGCAGTACCTGATTTTCTAATGTCTAATCTAATAGATGCATAAAACTTCAAAGCATTACCACCTGTTGTTGTCTCAGGGTTACCGAACATTACGCCGATTTTTTCTCTCAATTGATTGATGAATATACAACAACATCCAGTACGCCCAATGGTGGCAGTAAGTTTTCTCAACGCTTGAGACATCAATCTAGCTTGAAGACCCATTTTAGAATCTCCCATTTCGCCTTCGATCTCACTTCTAGGTACAAGTGCTGCAACTGAGTCGATAACTATAATATCAATCGCACCTGATCTGATAAGGTTTTCTGCTATTTCGAGCGCTTGCTCACCATTATCAGGTTGTGAAATCAAAAGTTCTTCTGTATTCACACCCAAATGTTCTGCATAAAATCTATCAAATGCGTGTTCTGCATCTATAAATGCTGCTATGCCTCCTTGTTTTTGACATTCTGCGATCGCATGAATAGCAAGTGTCGTTTTACCAGAAGATTCAGGACCATATATTTCTACGATTCTTCCTTTTGGAAGTCCGTGGATACCAAGTGCAATATCAAGACTCAATGAGCCAGTAGATATAGTCTCGACAGCAACAACTTGTTTGTCACCCAATTTCATTATCGTACCCTTACCGTATGTTTTATCAAGCTTGTCCATGGTCAGCGCCAAAGCTTTTAGTTTTTCTTCTCTTTCTTTTGACATGTTTCTCAGATTATTGAATTAAACAACAAATGTATGAAAAATATATATGAATAATACAAATACATCTTTCATTTTTTTAGGAATTTGAATAAAAGACTGAAATTTATACGAAACGGAATAGTTGATAAAAACGACAAAGAAAAAATAGGCTTAGATAAAAAAAGGGATCAGCAAAAAACTGACCCTTTTTTTTAACATTATTTACAGTACCTTATTCAACCTATAATCCATAAATTTAGTCTTACCCCCAAACTCATTATACTTTATGAATTTGTTTATATCCTTCTCAAAATCAAAAACATAACAAGTATCCTTGTAAGGAGACATTTTTGATGCAAATTCAATTAGGATATTGTAATATTCCTGACAATCATCCTTAGCAATATGTCTCGATGAGTAGCAACTACAAAAGGATATTATTGACAAAACACATAATATGCTCAATCCTTTCACTTTACTATAATTTTCTTTGTCCAAAACTACAATTTTTGGCAAAATAATCATTCTTACAAATGAAAAATATTTATAAATATATCACTACACTTTTGTTCGTCTTTTGTAAAATAAAATTGAATCGAATTTGCGCAATAATAATCATCATCTTTATCACCTGTACAAAAACTACATTTCTTTTCTGTGACAACAAAATATGTATAATAATTATAAAATTTGTTTTCTACCGAAGGATCGCCAAACAACTTTATAATATCTTCTTTGCTATACTTCCTTAAACAAATCTTGCTAGCATTTGAAAGGTCTAAAAATTCATTTGTCAAGTGGTGCTGATAATATAGTACCTCATTCAACCTATAATCCATAAATTTAGTCTTACCCCCAAACTCATTATACTTTATGAATTTGTTTATATCCTTCTCAAAATCAAAAACATAACAAGTATCCTTGTAAGGTGACATTTTTGATGCAAATTCAATTAGGATATTGTAATATTCTTGACAATCATCCTTAGCAATATGTCTCGATGAGTGGCAACTACAAAAGGATATTATTGACAAAACACATAATATGCTTAATCGCTTCACTTTACTATAATTTTCTCTGCCCAATAACCTAGTTTAGGGTGAATAATTTCAACTATATATGTTCCTGGCACAACGTTTCCAGTCAAGTCAATTGAATTTAATCCTTGTTCCAACTCATTCTTGAATAATATTACATTTCCTGAAACCGAATAGACCGTAAGTACTCCTTTTGCAATATTATGGTACTTGGAATTTATATTAAGTACGCCATTGGAAGGATTCGGAAATAGCTCAATTCCATTTATTAAGTTTATATCAAATAGTGAACTTGTACCACAGTTTGCATTGCAATTACCAGTTGTAATTGGTGATCCACCACACCCCTGAATTGCTTGAGAACTATTCGCAAACAATTTAGATGCACCTTCAACATCATCTGTTTTTATAGGGCGATTTCCGCTATTAATATTTAAGTTTGTTTGGTCATAATACATAATGTATCGATTCTCTTCGCCTATTGTAATCCCAACATTATCTGAATGGTTGAGCATTAATGCATGCCCTATTTCATGTACCAAGACATTGTAAAGAGATTGCATAGATCCATTTAGTGCCTGATCAGAAATCTTAATGTCTATTTCTTCAAATAAATTGCTTTCCCCTGCACAAGTTTTTATATAAAGATTAGAGTTTACATCCCCAAGTACTAATGCCGCTACTCCTCCCCCCGAAGACACAGATTCATTGCTTACCAAGCTTATACCATCTATGGCAGCAAGACTCACACTTGCGTCATTTATATAATCTACGTTAATATTCATATTGATCTTAGCACACCAAGCATCCATTGCACTTTTGAAGGTATTTCGTGCCCAAACAGGTATTTCGGAACTAAATCCAATACACAAACCATCTCGCATTGCAATCTTTTCTGATTTTAGACCAGCACGTACATTTAGGATATTGTAAGGTATGTTAAGTTCAGTGTCCGACTTAGTATCACCGCACCTATTATGAACCTCAAATTTTCCCGAACACGGTGGTTTCGCCCATCCAGGATTTTTGTCTGTCCCTGGCACAACCAGCTCAATTTTGGTATCAGACCAAGAAATTATGTCAGCTTGTCCAATTTCAGACAAACTCAATCCTCCATCATCACCATTTCTAAAAAATATTTTGCTATCTCCATCGCGTGACATGAAGTTATTGCCATTAATTGTCAGCATCTCTCCCATTCCAGCGGGAATTCTTTCAGGACTGAATGATGTTATTTCAGGGTCGCCATTGCACCCACAAATTTTTCCTTTCTCAGTGTCGGCAGCAATAATAGGGTCATAAAATTCAAAGGGGAAAGGACTTCCTCCCGTATAATATGTACTTTTGTCGTCATTCATTTGGGATTCATCAAAAATTAGATTCGCATTCTGCTCACAATTACTTACATTTAATACAATTGTTGCGTACTTCTTTGGTTCAGTTCCTAATGTAAATAAGTTATTTGGATTTGAGTCAAAAAATGGTGTCGAGAAAATACTAAAACCAGAACCATTATAGTCGTTAACTTCAACGTCATAAGTAGGATCAGAAAGGATATCTCCTCTTGTAAATTGTAAAGTTCCATTACTTAATTGATTTGATGGAAAGCCAAGAGAATTATACTCTACATAAACATATCCTACTGAAAATCTAGTAGAAGCTTCTGCTACAGCGTATATGTCAAATTGGAGTTGTGTATTATTATTTATTGGCATTAGGTTTTCAAAAGTATAAGTAATCCCTATCGGATTGTTAGAATTTACAGCTGTAATAGGGTCATCCAAATTGACCTGATCAAAAAGATTATATTCTCCGTTGCACCAATAATAGACTGACCCAGTAATATCTAAACTATCAAACGCAATAGACCCAAGTTGATTAAAGTCATCTATTTTTAGCTTTACATGTAGAAACTCAGTTGGTGAATTTGTAAAAGTATGCATTTGATTGGAACCAAAATCTGAATCTGCGGATATAAAAATACTATTTGTAGCATAGTCACTGTAAGATAAATCATATAGAGTGTTTTGTAGAATTGCTCCTCTTGAAATCTCAACTGTACCTTTACTAATAACATTCTTTCCAAAAGCTTCATTATACCTTATAAACAAAGCTCCTTTGCCAAATTTTAATCCTGGTGTATTTACTTTTGCCATGACATCAAATTCGATATATTGAAAATTATTTGTATAGCGAATACTGTCAAATGTAAATTCTATTGACTTAACATTTCTGGTTAATGGTAATAAATCACAAGAATCACGACTTCCAAGTGCTTGTACATTAAAAATTTCTTGATGCTTATCGAAGCTGATTTTTGGAAATTTAGTTTCCTTTATTATTTGATCATCAAATTCACGAATAGGAACTTTCTCTCCAAAAAATACTACATATTTATTAAATTGATCATGAACTTGTACAAATCCAGTTCTTTCGTCAGTGAAATAATTTAGGTTTGAAGAATTGTCAGGATTTACGAAAAAGTATCCAGAGTCTCCTACGCTGATGCTAATTTCATGAGTTTTGTAATGAAAAAGATTTTCAATAATCCCTCCATCAGTTCTTATATTAATTATTGAATCACGAATTTGCCCTTTAAAAACTGATTTTATTAAAACTCTATTCTCAGTAAAAATTAAATTTCTATTTTCATTCCATTTGGGTTCAGTAGAAATTACTTCTCCTTCAATTACAATTTCTGATAGTTTAGTTAGTTCTTGAACTTGTGCTTTTGCAACCAAGCTTACAGCTATCAGCATAAGTATAAAAATTTCTCTTACATTTTTCATATATTTCCTTTATTATGTTTAAAATTATGTACAACTTTTTACTTATCGTAGAAAAAAATTAGCATCATCTATTTATCATTAGTCACTTACAACACAAACGTAATAATATATTTGTAAATGGTCAAATAAAATTTAGGAAATAATGTAAACAAAATACATATTTAATATTGAGTATATACATATATATTGATTATTAATGAATTATGTAATAATAGAATATTTTATATATGTTTACAAATCGTAATATGATATTGCAAAAATGAATCCGACCTTAATCTTTATTAGTGTCGGATTCTAACAGATTTCCCTTATAATAAGGATACGCAAATGGGTTTTTAAAAATAGTTGAGGGCCTATTACATCTTTATAAATTTCAATACTGCTTGGGTTTTTTGGTCAAATCTTACATTCATAATATATACTCCTGAAGGCAGTTCACCACAAGGAATATTTGCATTTTTATCTGAAATTATACCCGATAGTTGGTTTTGACCTAATTGATTTTTAATCGTATATTCTATTTTTTCAAAATCGAAGTCTCCTGTATCGATTTTCAATTCTTGATCCGTAGGATTGGGATAAAATATGACATCAATTTTTTCTCCCATCCAATCAATACTTTCCAGAATAAAGTCTCTTCCAATAGTGTGGAATGCTTTATTGGTCGTAATAGGTTCGTTGTAATCAAAATAAATTTTTGCTTGGTTTTCTATCCTATCTTCATCTATCAAAGTTGAAGATGGCAAAATTTTGTATTTTACAAATCCGTGCGATGCTGCTTCATTTTCTGTGCTATCTACAAGTAGAATATCGTCAAATGTGATGATAAGTTCACGATCTTGATTGAACTGATATGTGTATTCATGACTTGCTGCACCCATCTGAATAGTGGCAAGATCAAGTGATTCTGGAATATAATTTTTTATCCTTACGGTAAAGGCAGTGTCTGTACCCGTGTTTTGGAATCTGATGAGATACTCTACATTGACTTCTTTTTCAATGTATTGTTTCGTCCCATATCCTTTAGGCATTCCTATGATGTCATTAGGATCAAATGAACCTATGCTTTCTTTACAGTCTGTGTCTATGAAAAGGTCTCTATCAGCTTCTTCAAATTGGGTGACAAAACCTGTACTAAATTGCCCTGAACCAT
>Ga0075154_10001107_pt1 | contig 19924 bp, 17 predicted proteins | sample JI71714BDNA_FD_70965 | JGI IMG/M metagenome (GOLD analysis project Ga0075154, IMG submission 70965) | Wastewater effluent complex algal communities from Wisconsin, to seasonally profile nutrient transformation and Carbon sequestration -... | ecosystem: Engineered > WWTP > Effluent > Algae...
GGCCGTCGACTGACCCATCGCGCCAAATCGCTTTTGCCGCGCCATAGCCATCGGTCAGTAAAGCCGACGCCTCGATTGCGCGCGGCGCAATCATGCCATTCTTCCACAACAAGGTCGCAGCATCCCAGACCGGCGCTGATGGCCCGGCATAGGTGCGGTTGCTGAGCGCGAAAATGCCGACCCCTGCGTCAGGAATCAGCAGCATATGGCTGCCATAACCGGGAAAGCCGCCGCCATGGAAGGCGACCGGTCCGAGAACGCAGTCATTGCCAACCACCAGTCCCGCACCATAGGTCGGGGTGATGCGGCAATTGCTGCCCTCGGTTCCGGGACGGCCCCGGCGATGCGCGAAGCCGCCGCCATAGGTCATGGCGCGGATGGTGGCTTTGTCCGCCTTTGCATTGCCTTCGGCAGGCCATGCCGACAATAGATAGCCGATCCATTTGGCATAGTCGTTCGCACTGGTGGTGATGCCACCCATTGATCCGAACGCCCCATGCTTCATATAGGGCTCTTCGCTCCATTGTCCGTTTTCAAAACGGTAACCGATGGCGCGGTAGATTGCCGGAACATCGGCATTTTCATATGTCGTGGAATTCATTCCCAGTGGCTTGAAAACATTCGAGCCGACATAGCTGGCAAAATCCTTGCCTGATGCCTTCTGGATAATTCGCCCGAGCATTGCATAGCCGAGGTTCGAATATTCATAGCGTGTGCCGCGAACCGAATTGCGCGGGACGCCTGTTTTCAGCAACTTGGTGAACTCGGCTTCAGGCATCACTTGCTGCCGGTCGCCCCACGGATCGTCGGTGACGAAGCCAGCGGTGTGGTGCAGCAAATCCGCGACGGTGATGTCCGCGCCCCAGCTTTTGATTTCGGGCAGATATTTCCAAGCCGGATCGTCGAGCCGCAATTTGCCAGCGTCACGCAGTTTCAGGATTGCATAGCCGGTGAACGCTTTGCTCATTGACGCAATGCGAAAGCCTGTATCGGCAGTAACCGGCTGATGCTCCATATCCAGTCGCTGCGAACCAAGACCGCGCACATGGACCAGCTTGCCGTTCTTGACGATGCCCCAGACCAGCCCCGGGACATGGTTGTCGTTCATCCATTGGATGAAGCTGGAATCGAGTTCCGCATAGGCCGACTGGGTTTCTGTAACCGCCCTACTGACAGTCTCTGCTGCGGCAGGGTTGAGAGTGACGACCGACAATGCGATAGCAAAAGACAGAGTTTTCATGCGGCTAATGCTAAGCCCGGCTGCGACGAGGTCAAGCACTGCCTTATCCGTTGCAATCTGCAACCAGCTTGATACATCACCATTTAATCGGCCGATTAAGTTGCATGAGGAGGCGCTGGTGGCAAGCAAAGAGAAAACCGATTTTGATGTCCTTATCGTCGGGGCTGGACTGTCGGGTATTGCTGCGGCGGCGCATTTGACCATGCAATGCCCCGACAAAAGCTATGTCATTATCGAACAGCGCGCCGATATGGGCGGAACCTGGGATCTGTTCCGCTATCCGGGTATCCGTTCGGATTCGGACATGCACACACTGGGCTATCGTTTCAAACCATGGTTGCACGAAAAATCGATCGCCGATGGTCCCGCGATCTGGGATTATGTGCAGGAAACCGCCGACGAATATAAGATCCGCCCCAATATCCGGTTCAAAAACCGCGTGCTGACCGCCGACTGGTCAAGCGAAACCGCGCGTTGGACAGTGACGACACACGACGAAGATAGCGGCAAGAAACGCAAATTCACCGCGAACTTCCTGTTCATGTGCGCGGGCTACTATGATTATGATAAGGGCTATCGCCCCGATTTCCCCAACGAGAAAAGCTTCAAAGGGCAGATTGTCCACCCGCAGCATTGGCCTGAAGACTTGGACTATTCGGGCAAGAAAGTGGTGGTGATCGGATCTGGTGCGACGGCTGTGACGATCGTCCCGGTGATGGCAGAAACCGCCACCAGCGTCACCATGTTACAGCGCACGCCGACATGGATGGTTTCGCGTCCTGCCCAGGATAAATTGGCCAATATATTGCGCGCAATCATGCCCGAGAAAATGGCCTATGCGGTCACGCGCTTCAAAAATATTACTATGCAACGGTTCGTCTATCGGGCTGCACGCAAAGATCCGGCCAAAGTTGGCAAAAAGCTGCTCGATATGGCCAAAAAGGAACTGCCCAGCAGTTTCGATGTCGAAAAGCATCTGGTGCCGCCCTATGGTCCGTGGGAGCAGCGGCTGTGCCTGATCCCCGACAGCGATATGTTCAAAGCGCTATCGGATGGAAAAGCGCAGATCGTTACCGGACATATCGATAAGTTCACCGCAAAGGGGATCAAGCTGACATCAGGTGAAGAACTGGAGGCCGACATCATTGTCACGGCGACGGGGCTCAATCTGGTGACATTGGGCAAGGCCGAATTGCGCGTCGATGGTAAGCCCGAGCCGCTGGCCAATCATGTCAGTTACAAGGGTGTCATGTTCAGCGACATCCCCAACATGGCGAGCATTTTCGGCTACATCAACGCGTCTTGGACGCTGAAAACCGACATTGTCTGCGACTATGTCTGCCGCCTGTTAAAGGAAATGGACTATCAGCAGGCAAAGATCGCGGTGCCGCGTCTGGACGATCCCGACATGCCGCTTTTGCCCTTTGTCGATGATTTCTCATCGGGCTATTTTTCGCGTTCGATCGACAATCTGCCCAAAAATGGCGACCGCCACCCGTGGCGCACTTTGCAGGATTATCAGGCGGAAAAGAAAATCCTGACACAGGAACCTGTCGATGACGGCATCATGCAGTTCCGCCAAGCAGGGCAATGGAGTGCAGAGGAAGCCGAAGCCATGCTAGAGGCGGCAGAGTAGAAGGGCGTTCTACTCGCCGTCCTCAACCCGCGTTGTCACCGCTGCCACGCGTTTTTCCGGTTCGATTTCGGGTGAAACCAGCGCGGGTCTGCGGCGCACCAGCCAGATCAATATGCCCAGCCCGATTGCACATAACAGCGCCAGGGCGGCCATTACACCAACGATACCGTTGCGAATTTTTGAAAATTCCGTCCCTATTCCAAAAGGTTGCGGAACGTTGTTGTTGATATTCCAATAGTCGACTTCATAAGGTTCATCATCGATCCGGAAGACGCGGATTTCAGCACTGGTCCATTTGCCATCATTGTTTACGGCATAAACCAACCTTGTCTCCGAATCCTGCGGTGCCATCGACCCTTTTGGTTTCGGCAAATAGAAACGCGGAGTCATTTTTCCTGAATTTTTCAGTATCTTGTGGTCTTTTGCGAATGTCTGCTGCAATTCATCACGGGCGGTTGGGGCAACATGGCGTTCAGCCGCTTCCATCTTGCCTGCCTGCACTTCCTTGAGAAATGCGCTAGCAACCCGGTCTATCTCGTCGGGAACAACGACTTCCTTGGGTTCATTAACACCACATGCCGCGACCAAGAATGCAAACAGCATCGGCAAAAGCACCAGAAATTTTGATTGCCTCCGCATTTTGCCATCTCCCCTTTTGAGCAACGCACGCTATGGATTGCGTCATGACTGACTATAACAATTTAATCCAGCCCGATACGGGGCAATCTGCGACCACCTTGTATATTGTAAGGAAAGGCGAATTTTCTGACTGGTTGTCTGCACAACCACAGACGGTACGGATGTTGCTGGCAGTGCAGAAATGCGAGGGCGGAATTAATGACTTCGCCAGTTACCAGTTTCCGGGCGATGAAACGCAGCGTTCGGTGCTGGTCGTGGACGACCGTGATGCGTTGGGTCCTTGGGCGCTGGCCAAGGCAGCAGATGCGCTGGCAGAAGGGGTTTACCGGCTGGACGGCGCGGAAGCCGGCGACGCGATGCTCGGCTGGCTGCTCGCCCATTATCGCTTTGATGCCTTTCGCAGTGAACCCAAGGTCAAGGGGCCGCGTGTCCTGCTGGTCAATGAACCCGGACGGATTTCCGCAGCCGTTGCTATGGCAGAGGCGACGGCGCTGGTGCGCGATCTGGTCAACCGTCCCGCAGGCGATCTTGGCCCCGAACAGCTCGAACAGGAAGTGCTACGCATTGCCAAGGCGCACAAGGCGACAACGCACATCACAAAAGGCCATGCGTTGGAGGCAGGCTATCCGCTGATCCATGCCGTTGGCAAGGCGGCGTCGCGCGACCACGCTCCGCGCATGATCGAGCTGGAATGGGGCGATGAGCGGCATCCGCGCATTGCCATCATCGGCAAGGGCGTGTGCTTTGATTCGGGCGGTCTCGACATAAAGCCAGCGTCGGGAATGCGGCTGATGAAAAAGGATATGGGCGGGGCTGCACATGCCATTGCGCTCGCCGATCTGATCATGAAGGCGCATCTACCGGTGCGGCTGCACTTGTTGGTCCCGGCGGTTGAAAATGCCATTTCGGGTGGCGCATTGCGTCCGGGCGACATCGTCAAAAGCCGCGTTGGCCTCCATGTCGAGATTGACAATACCGATGCTGAGGGCCGACTGATCCTTGCCGATGCCATGACCAAGGCGGTCGAAGACAAGGCGGAGTTGATGGTCGATTTTGCCACATTGACGGGTGCGGCGCGCACGGCGCTGGGGCCAGAATTGCCAGCCCTGTTTGCCAATGTCGATGATCTGGCCTGTGCAATACTCGATGCCGCCGATGCCTCGGGCGATCCCGTTTGGCGCCTGCCATTGTGGAAACCCTATGCCGACATGCTCGACAGCGACATTGCCGATACGATGAACAGCGGTGGTGCCTTTGCGGGGGCGATCACCGCTGCATTGTTTCTGCAGAAATTTGTGCCCGACAGCACTCCCTGGGCACATCTGGATACCTATGCCTGGCGCGGCACGGCAAAGCCGGCGCGGCCCAAAGGCGGCGAGGCGTTGGGGCTGCGCGCGGTCTATCGATATTTGACGGAGCGTTATCCAGTCCGCTAAGGGCGATGCCTTATCCAAGGGGCGCGATTTTGGCGGACAAAGAAGCATATCCAAAGCGGGCAATCTATAGCCTGACCGGGCACAGTATAGAGGGCGACAAACGCACCACGCCGATCCGTGGCGATCTGGCGGATATCAAGCTCGCCGGGAAACTGTTCGCGCCGCATTATGCGGTGCCGATGCTGCGCACTGGAATTGCGCCGGTCACCGAAATCCATGCCGAACCGCATCTTAGCTCGATGCCAGTCAGCGCGCTGATGCATGGGGAAGAGTTTGCTGTGCTCGACGTCGCGGGTGAATGGGCCTGGGGCTTTTGCTTGCACGACGACTATCTCGGCTATTTACGCTTCGCCGATCTGGGCGAGGATTTCACAGCGACGCATGTGGTGAGCGCACCAGCAACATTGCTCGTGGCGCAGCCTTCGATCAAGGCCCCGGTGCTGGCACGTTATCCGATGGGCGCACAGATCGTTTGTGGCGAACCTAGCGAATGCGGCAAATATCTGGCGTGCGAAAATGGCTGGGTGCCTACAGCCCATTTGTCGGAAATAGGTAAGGTTGCGGGATCGCCCGCCGATCTGGCCGAGAAGCTGGTTGGTGTTCCCTATAGCTGGGGCGGACGCAGCGGCGATGCGCTGGATTGTTCGGGGCTAGTACAGCTGGTCTTTGGCCTGAAAGGCATCAAGGCCCCGCGCGATGCGGATATGCAACAGGCGAGTTTTGGCGAGCATTTGCCCGAGGGTGAAGCGTTGCAGCGCGGTGACCTGATCTTCTTCCCCGGCCATGTCGGGATGATGGTCGATGGCGAAAATCTGATCCACGCCAATGGTGCTGCAATGGCGGTTTCGATTGAGCCTCTAGAGGCCGCAGCAGCGCGGTTTGACAAGCATGAGGTGCCGGTGTTGGCGCGGAAGAGGGTGGGGTTGTGAACGCTCGACTCCCAATTTCCGTTCGTGTCGAGCGTAGTCGAGACACCCATAATGCGCGCGCAATCTCATGGCATCTCGACTTCGCTCGATGCGAACGGAGTTTGGGATCAAGGTAATGACCAAAACCCTCTTCATTGACGGAGCTGCCGGAACCACCGGCCTCGAAATCGCCGACCGCATGGCTGGCCGCAACGAATTCACTTTGGTCACTTTGCCCGATGACAAGCGCAAGGACGCAGCCGCCAAGCGCGAGGCGCTGAACGATGCCGATTTTGTCATCCTTTGCCTGCCCGACGATGCGGCGCAGGAGGCGGTGGCGATGACCACGACTGCCAAGACTCGCATCATCGACGCCTCAACCGCGCACCGCGTCGATCCGCATTGGGCTTACGGTTTTCCCGAACTCAGCGGCGCACAGCGCGACCGCGTTGCGGGTGCGCGGCTGGTGAGCAATCCCGGTTGCTATCCCACCGGCTTTCTGGGGCTGGTCGCTCCCTTGGTTGCCGCCGGGCTGATCCCGTCGGACTGGCCCTATTCCGTCAACGCGGTTTCGGGCTATTCGGGAGGTGGCAAGGCGTTGATCGAACGCTTTGAGGGGCGCGATGGTTCTGGGGGCGCGGACATCGGTTTTCGCGCCTATGGCCTAGACCTGCACCACAAACATATTCCCGAAATGCAGATCCACGCCGGCCTTGCGCTGCCGCCAATCTTCTCCCCCGCCGTGGTTCCGGCCTTTCGCGGAATGATGGTTGAGGTACCGCTGCCGATCTCGGTGATGCCGGGAAGCGACAGCCCCGACGAAATGCGCGCCTGCTTGTCAGAGCACTACGCCGCGTCGCCGGTGGTCCATGTCCATAACGAAATGGCGCCGAGCGAGTTGCTGATCCTCAACACGCAAAAGCCGACTGACCGGCTCGACCTTTATGTCATGGGTAGCCCCAAAGGCGACCAGGTCCGCCTGATCGCCATGCTCGACAATCTGGGCAAAGGCGCGAGTGGCGCTGCGGTGCAGAGTTTGAATATCATGGCCGGGTTGGATGAGGTGAGTGGGTTACGACTTTAGGCCCGCAAGAAATGCTTTGTTAAACGATGGGAGTTAAAAGTTGATCGATCAACCGGTTCGACTTTCATGTTTCAACAAAAGATCATCGTTGCTCCGCACAAAATACCTGACGATGCCGTTCGGCTGGAGGTGTTGCATGTTGGCGACGGCGATGGATTTCGGACCAAGCTATTGCATCAGAACGGAAAAACACAGCGTGCTGATGTGCGTTTTGCGTTTATCGACGCGCCGGAAATGAAACAGCGCGGTGGGCCGGAAGCGCGCAATTTCCTACGCTCGTTGATTGATCGGAAAATACTGGATGTCGCCGTCACCGAAAAGACGGGAACGGGTAACTGCTTCGACCATTACGGCCGTATCGTCGGCGTTCCGTTTCTAACTGAGGCGTCAACCCTCTTGTCAGCTACCGCGAGCGGCCCTCAAAGGAAGTTGTTCGGATTGCGTAGTGCGTTGGTTCGCAATATCGAGTTGGAAATGGTTTTGCATGGCTGGGCTTGGGTGCTGGAGCGTTACGGACCAGAGGGAGCCTATCGCCAAGCGCAGGAAGACGCGCGTCGGTACAAAAGAGGCATTTGGGCCTATGACAGCAATCTGGCTCCATGGGCCTTTAAGAAACAGGTTCGGGAAGGGCGATTGCCCGAAGACCGATTTCTCGCCAACTTCGGCAAGCCCGTGGCGAATGCGCTAGGCTCCAGCTGTCCGAGTTATGGATGCGGCGGCACCATGCAGCTGCGGCACGGCAAAAACGGGAAATTCCTTGGCTGCAGCAACTTTCCTCGCTGCAAAATGAAGCGGAATCAATAAGGCGGCTTATCCAGCCCCTTTGGGCTCGCGGTAAAAATCTCACACCCATCCTCGGTAATGCCGATGCTATGCTCAAACTGCGCCGACAGGCTCCGATCCCGCGTTACCGCTGTCCAGCCATCTTCCAACACCTTGCCATGCGGTTTTCCGATGTTGATCATCGGTTCGATGGTGAAGATCATGCCGGGTTTTAGTAGCGGTCCGGTGCCGGGCTTGCCTGCATGCACCACTTCGGGCGCGTCATGGAACAGGCGGCCTAGGCCGTGGCCGCAAAATTCGCGGACTACGCTATAGCGGTGTCCCTCGGCATGGCTCTGGATGGCGTGGGCAATGTCACCGATGCGGTTTCCGGGCTTGGCCTGTTCGATGCCCAGCATCAGGCATTCATAGGTCACCTCGACCAGCCGCTTTGCCTTCACCGGCACATCGCCGACCAGATACATGCGGCTGGTATCGCCGTGCCAGCCATCGATTATCGGTGTCACGTCGATATTGACGATGTCGCCATCGCGCAATTTCTTGTCAGACGGGATGCCGTGGCAGATCACATGGTTGATGCTGGTGCAGCAGCTGTGCGTATAGCCGCGATAGCCGAGCGTCGCCGGAACCCCGCCCGCGCGGATGGTCATTTCGCGGACAATATCGTCGATTTCCTGTGTGGTAACCCCCGGCACCACATGCGGCACCAACGCGTCGAGAATCTCGGCGGCCAAGCGGCCAGCGGCGCGCATTCCGGCGAAGCCTTCTTCGCCATGCAATTTGATGACCCCGTCACGGGATTGATAGGCTTCTTCAGCGGTTACAACGGCATATTGGTTCATAGAGGGCGATATAGCGCGGGTCTGGGGATTTTGCGAGACCTTAAGCCCCTCCCCCTTGTAGGGAGGGGTTGGGGTGGGGGCGCGTCGCGTCCGCGGCGCAAAAATTGATAAGGCGCTACGATTCCCTTGGCGCACAGACGTGCGCCGCCCCCACCCTTAATCCCTCCCCACAAGGGGGAGGGAGATTCGTCCTAAAACACTACCCCAACCGCAACTTAGCGGTTATGCCTATCGCATGACCACCTCCCGCATCTACACAGCCGCCCTGATCATCATCGGCGATGAAATACTGTCTGGCCGCACGCAGGACAAGAATGTCTCGCAAATCGCGCTTTGGCTCAACGTGCAGGGGATCAGGCTGAAGGAAGTGCGCGTGGTGGCCGACGATCAGGACGCGATCATAGAGGCGGTCAATACGCTGCGGACGCGCAATGATTATCTGTTCACCACTGGCGGCATCGGCCCGACGCATGATGACATCACGGTCGATGCAATAGCAGCGGCACTGGGGGTTGACGTTGTGCTGCATCCGGTCGCACAGGAAACGCTGACCCGCTATTACGAACAGCGCGGCGGCGTGACCGAGGCGCGGCTGCGCATGGCGCGGGTGCCAGAGGGCGCGGACTTGATCCCCAATCGCATGTCGGGTGCGCCGGGGATCAAATGGGGCAATATTTTCATCATGGCCGGCGTGCCGCATATTACTGCAGGAATGCTCGACGCGCTGACCGGAACGCTCGAGGGTGGTTTGCCGCTGTTGTCGCACCAGATCGGCTGCTGGTGTGCAGAAAACGAAGTTTCCACTCTGCTGGCTGACACCGAAACGGCGCATGAAGGCTGCCAGATTGGCAGCTATCCCTTCTTCCGCGAAGGTAAGGTTGGGGCCAATTTTGTTGTGCGCTCGACCGATCCATCGATGCTCAACGATTGTTGCGCGGCATTGAAGACTGGGCTTGAAGCGCTGGGCTACGCCACCACCGATGGCGGCATCTGAATTGCCAAACCCCACCGTTCAGTGTCCAGAAAGGCCGGGGGAAGCAGTTAGCGGCGCAATGAAAGTCTCTTTCCTGACCAGAGCCACAATGCTGGCCTGCTGCCTATTGCTTCCGACTGCCATATTGGCGGAAGCGGTTGCACCTGTCCCGGTTGACAAAGCTGCACCCACAAAATCAGTGGAAGTTCCGTGGCTGTACGAGGGCAGTGATGTTCCGGTCGATGCCAGCTGGAAATTCGGCAAACTTCCCAATGGCGTCCGCTATGCGGTGAAGCATAATGATGTGCCTGCGGGACAGGTTTCGATCCGCGTCCGCATCGACGCCGGTTCGCTCTACGAAGAAGATAGCGAGCAGGGTTATGCCCATCTGATCGAACATCTCGCCTTTCGCGGATCGGAACATGTTCCCGATGGCGAGGCTAAGCGCGTGTGGCAACGCTTTGGCGTGACCTTTGGCAGCGACAGCAACGCGCAGACCACGCCGACGCAGACGGTTTATCAGCTCGACCTGCCCAATGCCAAAACCGAGACGCTCGACGAATCGATGAACATCATTGCCGGAATGATCCGCAAGCCCAGCATTTCGCAAGCAGCACTGGATGCCGAACGGGCAATCGTGCTGGCCGAAATGCGCGAAAGCAGTGGCGCGCAGATGGTCTATGCCGACAAGAGTCGCGAGCATGTCTTTCAGGGACAACGCATGGCAAAGCGCTCGCCCATCGGCACACCGCAGACTTTGCTGGCGGCAAAGGCTGAAGGGCTTGCTGCCTTCCACAAGCGCTGGTACCGGCCCGAGACCAGCGTCGTGGTGCTGTCCGGCGATGCTCCAATCGAGCAGATGGAAGCCTTGGTTGCCAAACATTTTGGCGACTGGAAGGCCGCTGTCCCCGCCGTCGCGCAACCCGATTTTGGCAAACCGGTAAAGACCGGCGATAATGCCGCACTGGTCGTCGATCCGACGCTGCCTTCCATCGTTTCGCTCTATTGGGTGCGGCCTTGGGAAAAGGTACAGGACACGATTGTCTATAATCAGGGGATATTGATCAACGCGCTAGCGCAGCGGGTGATCAACCGACGGCTGGAAAGCAAGGCGCGCGACAATGCGACCTATACCGTGGCGTTGGTCAATCAGGACAAGGAGGCGCGCTCGGTCGATCTGACGACAGTTTCGTTGCGTCCGGTTGCCGGCAAATGGCGTGAAGCCATAGCCGAAGTGCGTTCGGTGATTGCCGACGCTGTTGCCGCCCCGCCCTCGCAAGACGATATCGATCGCGAACTGGCGCTGTTCCACGATGTCTTGCGCACCCAGCTTGACAGCTATCCGTTCGAAGCCGCCTCGACCCAAGCCGACGATATGGTTCGTGCGGTCGATATCCGCGAGACCATCGCCGCGCCACAGACCGTGCTGCAGGTGTTTGAGGCAATGCGTAACCAGTTCACGCCCGACCGCGTGTTCAAGGCGACGCAGGCGTTGTTTATGGGCGAAGTCCAGCGGATCGTCATGGCATCGCCCAATGCTGTCGATGGCGGCCAAACCGCGCTTGCCAAGGCTATGACCGACCCAGTGACCGCAGGCGGCAATGTGCGGCTTGCGCAGGGCAGCATCAGCTTTGCCGATTTGCCGCAATTGGGACCGCCGGGCAAAATTGCCATTTCCTCGATGAACCGCGATTTTGAAACGGTAAATCTGATATTTTCCAACGGTGTTCGCGCAATATTGTCGCCAAATAAATCGGAAAGCGGGCAGGTGCGTGTGCTGGTGCGTTTTGGCCGGGGCTTTCAGGCTGTGTCGCCCGATAAGGGAGGGCTGTTGTGGTCGGGGCCTATGGTTCTGGGTGAAAACGGCATCGGCAAATTTGATCGCAATGCGATTGATAAACTGACCAATGGCCGTCGGCTGGAGCTCAGCTTTTCGGTGGATAATGACGCGTTCGAATTCAGCGCAGCAACCCGTCCGGAGGATCTGGCTGATCAATTGAAACTGATCGCGACCAAGCTGGAATATCCCGGTTGGCACGCAGCTTCGGTCGAACGTGCCAAGGCACTCGCCAGTGCCGAATATGACAGTTATGCTATGTCGGCGATGACAATGGTGCAGCGCGACGTGCAGCAATTGGTGGCAAGTGGCGACCCGCGTTGGAAGACGCCTGCTCCGGCGGATATTGCCAAGCTCACTCCGCAGCTATTCCAAAGCTTCTGGGCGCCGATTTTGGCATCGGGGCCGGTCGAGGTGCTGGTGTTCGGCGATTTTGATCGGGACAAGGCTGTGGCTGCCTTGGAAGCAAGTCTTGGCGCAATGAAGCGCCGCAAGGCGGCGCTGGTGCCCGTCGGTGCCGACCAGATCGCCTTTCCCGCTATTCCGCCAAGCCCGGTGCGCTTGACGCATAAAGGGCCGACGGATCAGGTCGCAGCGGTGATTGTCTGGCCCACGGGCGGTGGCTTGGCCAATATTACCGAGGGACGGCAGCTGGAAATTCTTGCCGCGATTTTCCGCGACCGTCTGTTCGAAAAATTCCGCTCGGAACAGGCCGCAAGTTACAGTCCCGACATGATGGCCAATTGGCCCGATGAATTCCGCTCAGGTGGCTTCCTGATGGCCTTCAGTCAGGTAAAGCCGGAGGATGCCGAGAGCTTCCTTCGATTTTCCCGCGAAATCGCCACCGACCTTGCTGCCAACGCTGTGAGCAAGGACGAATTGCAGCGCGCGGTTGAACCAGCGAAGCAAGCCATAGAGCGGACATCGTCAGGCAATGTGTTCTGGATGAACCAGATGGAAGGCGCGAGCTTTTCACCCGAGCGCTACAAAGCGCTAACGCATTATTACAGCGACTATGCGGGCGTGACCGCCGAACAATTGCAGGCGTTGGCGAAACGCTACTTCCGTCCTGAAAAGGCGTGGACTTTACTGGTTGAACCCGAAAAGAAGTAAGTCAGCCTTCGGGAAAACGTTCGAACTCCGGCAAATTGTGCGCTTCCGCCATCCAACCGATTCGTTCGGCCGTCTGGATATGACAGCCGGCAGGCAGCGCGTCGGGATCGTCAAGCGTCGCCGACTGGATATCGACTATTCCGGGTAGATATTCGGCATTGCGATAGCTGATCCCGGTGCCGCATTTGGGACAAAATCCACGCAGCGCGGTTCCCGACGAGTTAAAGGTCGTCAGTTCACCCTGCACGAGTTTGAATTCATCCTCGGCAAACGCTGCCCATGCAACCATGGGAGCGCCTGCCGATTTGCGACAATCGCTGCAATGACACAGCGCGACATGCTGGGGTTCACCCGCAACCTCATACCGCACCGCGCCGCAATGGCATCCGCCTTCATAAGTCATCTGAACATCTCCTTCCTGTCTGCCAAAATAGCATGACAGGACTAGCGGTCAGAGAACATATTTGGAAAGATCAGCGTCTTTTGCGATTCCCGATAGCTGTTTCTCGACATATTTGGCATCGATCTTGATTGTTTCGCCCTTGCGGTCTTCGGCTTCGAAACTGACATCGTCGAGCAGTTTTTCCATCACCGTTTGCAAGCGACGCGCACCAATATTTTCGACGCTGCTGTTCACCTCGGCGGCGATGCGCGCCAATTCTTCTATGGCATCGTCCGAAAATTCCAGGGTAACCTCTTCGGTGGCGAGCAAGGCGCAATATTGTTCGGGCAGATTGGCGCGGGTTTGCGACAATATCCGGACAAAGTCCTTTTCGGACAAGGCCCGCAGTTCGACCCTGATCGGCAGGCGACCCTGTAATTCGGGCAGCATGTCGCTTGGCTTGGAAATGTGAAAGGCACCCGATGCGATAAACAGCACATGGTCGGTTTTCATCGGACCATATTTGGTTGCCACCGTGGTGCCTTCAATCAGCGGTAACAAATCGCGCTGCACGCCTTCACGACTGACCGAACCGCCACCACGCACATCGCTCACCGCGATTTTGTCAATTTCGTCGAGGAAGACAATGCCGTTCGCCTCAGCATCGGCAATGGCGGTGCGGGCAACATCATCTTGATCGAGACGCTTCTCTGTTTCCTCATCAACAAGCTTAGCCCAGGCCTCAGGGACTTTCAGTTTGCGGCGTTTCTGGTTGTTCTGGCCAAAGGCTTTGCCCATCATTTCACCGATATTGATCATGCCAACACCGCCGCCCATTCCGGGAATTTCCATCGGCATTCGTGGTGCATCGGCGACTTCGATTTCTATCTCGACATCGTCCATGTGCCGGTCGCGGATACGCTGACGAAAGGCTTCGCGCGTGGCTTCGGATGCAGTGTCTCCAGCGAGCGGCTTCAGGATACGTTCCATCGCTGCGGCCTCGGCGGCCTCGCGCACGACTTCACGGCGGCGGTCCTTCTCCAGCCGCACCGCTTCCTCGACCAGATCGCGGGCAATCTGTTCGACATCGCGGCCAACATAGCCAACCTCGGTAAATTTGGTTGCCTCTACCTTGATAAAAGGCGCGTCGGCGAGCTTGGCCAGGCGACGGCTGATTTCGGTTTTGCCACAGCCGGTCGGACCGATCATCAAAATGTTCTTGGGCGTAACTTCGTCGCGCAGTTCAGGCGACAGACGCTGCCGACGCCAGCGATTGCGCATCGCCACGGCGACGGCGCGCTTGGCGTCGTCCTGACCGACAATATGTTCGTCAAGCGCGGCAACAATCGCCTTGGGAGTAAGGTTCTGGTTCATTTTTATATTGTTTCCTGCAGATCAGCTTGCGCTGTCCATGGTTTCAACGGTCAACTGGTCGTTGGTGTAAACGCAGATCTCGGCAGCAATTTTCATGGCATGGCGCGCGAGTTTATCGGCGTCCTTTTCATAGTCCATCAGAGCACGGGCTGCGGACAGCGCATAATTGCCCCCAGACCCAATCGCGGCGATCCCGTCCAATGGCTCCAGAACATCGCCATTGCCAGTCAGGATCAAGGTCACGTCTTTATCAGCGACGATCATCATCGCCTCCAGATTGCGCAAATATTTGTCAGTGCGCCAATCTTTGGCCAGTTCAACCGCAGCGCGCATCAATTGACCACGATGCGCCTCCAGCTTCTTCTCCAGCCGTTCGAACAGGGTGAAGGCATCGGCGGTTGCACCTGCAAATCCACTGATGACGCTGCCGTCGTGCAGACGCCGCACCTTCTTTGCATTGGGCTTCATCACGGTCTGCCCCATAGAAACCTGACCGTCGCCAGCGATTACGACTTTGCCACCTTTGCGCACCGACAGGATTGTTGTTCCGTACCAGGTCGCGCTGTTGCCATGTGCTTGATTATCCATGCGCCGGATATGGGGGCAGGGACATTAGAGTGCAAGACTTGGGTCTGAACCTATCGGTGATCCGACAGTGCGCGTTCCCATTGCAGGGCATGGCTGACGATCGTGTCGAGATCGTCATATTTTGGCTGCCAGCCAAAACGCGCCACAATTTCGCGGTTGTCCGAAATGAGTGCATCGGGGTCGCCAGCGCGACGTCCCTCCAGTTTACGGACGATTTTTTGATTGGTGACGCGATCAACCGCATCAAGCACCTGCATCACCGAATAGCCATGGCCATAACCGCAATTGAGCGTGTGGCTTGTTACGCGATCTGCCATCAATGCTTGCAGTGCGATGACATGGGCAGCGGCGAGATCACTGACATGGATATAGTCACGAACACCAGTACCATCGTCGGTGTCATAGTCGGTACCATAGACGCTAACCGATTCGCGTTTGCCGAGCGCCGCCTCAACCGCGACCTTGATCAGATGGGTTGCACCGGCGGTTGACTGGCCTGTCCGACCTTGCGCGTCAGCCCCGGCAACATTGAAGTAGCGCAGCGCGCAATAGTTGAAGTCATGCGCGGCGGCGACATCGCGCAGCATATATTCGGTCATCAACTTTGACATGCCATAAGGATTGATCGGACGTTGCGGCGTGTCTTCGCTGACCGCACTGACATCAGGAATGCCATAGGTCGCCGCTGTTGATGAAAAGATGAAGTGCTTCACTTGACCGCGAATCGCCGATTCGATCAAACTGCGACTCGCAGCCGTGTTATTGCGATAATATTTCAATGGGTCTTCCACTGATTCGGGGACGACTACCGAGCCCGCGAAATGCATGATCGCGCAAATTCCATGGTCGGCGATTGTCTTTGCAACCAGTGATTCGTCAGACACATTTCCTTCGACAAAGGGCACGCCATCAGGCACCGCCCAGCGAAAGCCGGTAGCTAGATTGTCGATTACTACAGGTGTGTATCCAGCGTCCAAAAGCGCGATAACGGCATGGCTACCGATATAGCCGGCACCGCCGGTCACTAAAATGGTTTTTGCGTGTGTCATTTGGAGGTCCTAGCCGAACCAGTGTCATTTTAGAGTAAATTTCAGAAATTTTTCAGGCGCGCATCTGCAAATCAGTCGGCGCAAGGCAAAAAAAAGGCGGCTTAAAAGCCGCCCTTTTCTAAGATGTTGACCAATCAGGGGCTGGTCGGGGTATCGTCGTTGTTGCCAGCGGCAATAACGATACCTGCAATGATAGCTGCCGCAGCGAGCACAGCGACAACAACGCCGCTACCACCGCCGAGCTTGCTTTCTTCCTTTGCAACACCAGCACGCTTAGCTTGTGCAGCAGTCGCTTTTGAAGCGGGCTGAACAGCTTGAGCTACAACAGGGGCGCTGATCAGCGACGCTGCTGCAATAGCGGCGAGCGAAACTTTACCGAAACGCATTTTTAGGCTCCTTTTTTGAATGTGATATCACACACCAGCGCCTAACTGGCACAAAGCGGGCCAAAGTGCAACCCGAGATTCTCGTTGTAATTGTGAAATTACATTTCGTTTCAGTGAATGCGGCATTTTGGTCACTATCGAAAGGAGCTTCGCAAAGCGGTGTCTCGTTTCCGAAGCGAGGTTAGGTTTGCATCTCCCACTTCTGACTGGGCGCCTCGTTAAAATTAGCGATAATTGCTATTTATTATGTAAGGACTGACGATTCGATTGCTCTAAATTGTAAAGGCTTGATAGCAAAACGCATGACTTTAGTTGCTGTCCATCAGATGCGATCTCGAATCGATCCTTTCGTCAACCTCGAATGTATGATTTCGGGGATTGAGCAGGCTTCTATTGAAGGAGCGACGAGCTATTTTGCCCCTGAAATGTCTTTGTTGCTTGATCGAGATCGGAATCGGGCAGCAGTTCACATGAGCTATGAGGCCGACAATAAGTGGATGCCGATATTGCAAAAGACAGCCGCCCGGTATGGTATCTGGTCTCATATCGGTTCAATTCCGGTATTGCATGACGACGCAAGCGGAAGGCTGGCAAACCGAACTTATATCATTGACCCACTTGGTAGAATTGCCGCGCGTTACGACAAGATGCACCTCTTTGATGTCGATTTGGCGACCGGAGAGAGTTGGCGTGAATCCAATGTCTACCGTGGCGGGGATGCGCCGATGCTTGCTGATTTTGGGCCAATTGGCATAATGGGCTTGAGTATTTGCTACGATATTCGCTTTCCGGATCTGTATAGCTATTATGCTCGGCGGAACGCCCACATTCTAGCTGTTCCGGCGGCGTTTACGGTTCCGACGGGCGAAGCGCATTGGCACGTTTTGCTACGAGCGCGCGCAATCGAATCTGAGGCCTTTGTCATCGCGGCTGCCCAGTGCGGACTGCACGAGGATGGACGACGGACTTATGGGCATTCGCTGGTCGTTGACCCTTGGGGAGAAGTTCTGCTCGACATGGGAGATGAAGAAGGGGTCGGCTTTGCTGAGCTTGATATAGGGCGACTTGCAGAAGTCCGTTCGCAAATTCCAGTCCATGCAAATCGGCAAACTATAGAAACAGGCTGATATGGGCTTGCACGACTGAGCCCCAACACCCATTTGACCGCGATGATCGCGTGGTTACAGAATAGCTGGAATTTCCATTTCTTTCCGTTTCTTGCGGTGTTGGCCGCGCTTATTGCGGCAGCTAGCATGCTTGCGGATCGACGCAGGCACAAACGATCCCGGCTTGATCAAGTCGGTTTTATCCCCTGGACCGGGATCAGCATTTTCGCTGTCGGCGTGACCCTGATCTCGATTGCACTGGCACTTAAGGCTGGGTGAACAGCTTTGTTTGCGTGATCGCAGATTATCCCATAGCAAGAAGCGAATAACGAAATTTGGAGAGCCGTGATGACCACCATTCCCACCACCAACCTAACTATGCTTTCTCTGGTCAAGGAGGATGGCGTATTGGAGGTCAGCCTTGCGCGGTTACCCATGGCCGAGCCGAAGCCGCATGAAGTATTGGTGCGAATATCTGCGACGCCGATCAATCCATCCGACCTAGGCCTTTTGTTCAGCGCTGCCGATGTGAACACAGCCACTGCGAGCGAACGCGACGGTTTGCCGGTGCTCAGTGCAAAACTGCCCGAACCAGCCCTGCGGGCAATGGCCGCGCGCATCGGTGAGGCGCTGCCAATTGGCAATGAAGCCTGTGGTGTTGTGGTCGCGGCCGGCGATTCGCCTGAGGCTCAGGCTTTGCTGGGTAAGACTGTCGCGATGATCGGCGGCGAAATGTATGCCGAATATCGTTGCCTCGCCGCAGGGATGTGTCTGCCGCTTCCCGATGGCACCGATCCGGTCGATGGCGCCTCCTGCTTCGTCAATCCACTGACCTCGCTGGCCTTTGTCGAAACAATGCGGATGGAAGGGCATAGCGCGATCGTCCACACGGCGGCGGCGTCCAATCTTGGGCAGATGCTCGTCAAAATCTGCGCTAAGGATGGAGTGCCTTTGGTCAATATCGTGCGCAGCGAAGCGCAAGTCGAATTGCTTAAGGGCATTGGTGCGCAGCATGTGCTGAATTCTTCTGAACCAGACTTCATGGATGGGCTGGTTGCTGCCTTGACCGAAACGGGCGCGACTATCGGGTTTGATGCAATCGGCGGCGGCAAGCTGACCGGACAAGTCCTTTCGGCGATGGAGCAGGCAGCGGTCGCACGCATGACGTCTTACAGCCGCTATGGTTCCGACAGCTTCAAACAAATGTATATTTATGGCGCGCTCGACTTGTCGCCGACGATCCTCAACCGCAGTTTTGGTTTTTCCTGGAGCGTGTCGGGTTTTCTGCTGACGCCATTTCTGGCCAAAGCCGGGCCAGAGGTTGCGGGACGGATGCGGCAGCGGGTGGTCGATGAACTAACGACGACTTTCAAAAGCCACTACAGCCACGAAATTTCGTTGGTCGAAGCACTCGATCAGCCGTTGCCGCAAATTACAATGCGAAACGCACCGGTGAGAAATATTTGATCCGGCCTTGAGCGTTTAGGGTCAGGCGCGTTCGAATATTGCGGCAATGCCCTGACCACCGCCGATGCACATGGTTTCAAGGCCAAATTGACCTTGCCGCCGGTGAAGCTCGTAAACCAGATTGGCAAGAATACGGCCTCCGGTCGCGCCAATTGGATGGCCCAGCGAAATGCCCGAGCCGTTGACGTTTAGGATGTCGCGTCGGCTGTCGTCTGCGCTCCAGCCCCAGCCCTTCAGCACTGCGAGCACTTGCGGTGCGAAGGCTTCGTTGAGCTCGACAAGATCGATATCGTCCCAGTCCAAACCGTTGCGCGCAAACAATCGCTCAACCGCTGGCACAGGACCAATCCCCATGCGCGAAGGATCGCAGCCCGCCGCGGCCCAACTGTGGAACCATGCCAGCGGCTCCAGCCCAAGCTCTACCAATTTGTCTTCCGCTACCACAAGGCAAGCGGCACCGGCATCATTTTGCTGGCTGGCATTGCCTGCGGTAACTACGCCGCCTTCAAGTGGTTTCAACGCGCCGAGCGTTTCGATTGTCGCGTCAGGGCGATAGCCCTCGTCCTTTGCAATCATCACCGGATCGCCGCGCTTTTGCGGGACGGCGACGGGAACCAGTTCGATGTCGAACAACCCTTTTTCCCATGCGCGCGTCGCATTTTGGTGACTGCGCGTAGCATAGGCATCGCAGTCTTCGCGACTGATCTCATAGTCCTTGGCCAGATTTTCGGCGGTTTCGATCATACCCGAAATGACACCAAAGCGCGCGGATGGCTGCGACATCAGCCTTCCGCGTGATAGCCGATCATGCATCGTCAAATTTCCAGCACGCACACCGTTTCGGATGTCGGTGGTGTAATGTTCGACATTGGACATCGACTCGACACCGCCCGCAATTACCACATCAGACGCGCCAGTCTGCACCATCATAGCGGCATCAATCACCGCTTGAAGTCCAGAGCCGCATCGCCGGTCTAGCTGATATCCAGGTACCGAGATTGGCAAGCCCGCGGCAAGCGCTGACCATCGGCCAATTGCCGGAGCCTCTGCGTTGCCATAACCTTGGGCGAAAACAACATCG
>Ga0075154_10001108_pt1 | contig 19922 bp, 9 predicted proteins | sample JI71714BDNA_FD_70965 | JGI IMG/M metagenome (GOLD analysis project Ga0075154, IMG submission 70965) | Wastewater effluent complex algal communities from Wisconsin, to seasonally profile nutrient transformation and Carbon sequestration -... | ecosystem: Engineered > WWTP > Effluent > Algae...
ATTTTTTCAAACGCTACACGAAGAAAGGCGATGTCAATTCGATCGTTACTGAAAATTGAGCATTGAAAATTGAATATTGAACATTTGTATTAAAAGAGAAAGAAATGCTCAATACTCAATTTTCAATGTTCAATAGAGAAGGCATCACCATCCCTTAAAAACGGCAGCTTCTCCCGCACCGCATTCAGTTGTGTTTTATCCAGCGTGATGGTATGAATGTCTTCTTCATCCTTCTTTGTATATAACACATCGCCCAGCGGGTCAATCACCATACTGTCGCCGCTATGATAGATATTATTCCCGTCATTCCCCACCCGGTTTACTCCTATTACATACGACTGATTCTCGATAGCCCGGGCAACCAGTAGTGTTTTCCAGGCATGACTGCGTCGTTCGGGCCAGTTGGCCACATAAATAAGCACATCATACTCTATATTGTCATCCTGAGCGCCTTTCGAAGCGTCAGCGGAGAAAGGCGCGAAGGACCTGTTTCGGGCCCATACCGGAAACCTTAAATCATAACATACTTGCAAGTTGATCTTCCAACCCTTTACGGAGGCAATCAAACGTTTATTACCTGCTGTGTAGTGTTGGTCTTCTCCTGCAAAGGCGAAGAGGTGCCGCTTATCGTAATAACCGCACTGCCCGTTGGGAAGCATCCACAGGAGCCGGTTGGTATACGCTGAGTTACCCGTATCGCAGGCGAAACTCCCCAGCAGCACCACCCGTCTCTCCATCGCCACCCGTTTCATCCAGGCCACTGTTTCTCCCTCCATCGTCTCCGCCAGTTTCTCGGGCTGCATGGTAAACCCGGTGTTGAACATTTCGGGCAGCACCACGATCTCGGTCTTCTCCTTAATACCCATGATCTTCTCTTCCAGCATGCGGAGATTGGCGGGTTTGTCTTCCCAGTGGAGATTCGTTTGTATGGTGGTGATGGTGAGTGTGGACATGGGTTTTTTTTCTGCCAGTAAAAATAGTTTTTAATCCGGGCAACAGGGACAAAAAAAAGCAGCGACCCCCAACCCGGGCCGCTGCCAACCATTAACCATTGCACTTAACCTAAGCTATTTGAAAATATTGTAACGGAGCAATACCTCATGGGCATTGGCGCCTTTATCAAAAACACTGATGGGTGTTTTATAGATATCAAAGGAGTATCCTACAGTGAATTTCTTGTTCAGGTTCACACCGGCAGAGAGAATAAAACTCTGTTTGGCACGCAGGGCCAGACCCCACCAGAACAATTCGCTGTGTTCTACCCGTACACCACCCTGGAATTCCAGCGGGGCATTGGGCAGGTAGATAAACAGGAAATTGGGAGTGATAACGGTATTCGCATCTGTTTGCCATTTGTAGGCTCCATGAAAATAATAGTGGCGGTACAGACGGGCTTCTTCACCACTGCCGAGTACTTCTGTATTAAAGCCGAGTTTGGATTGTACCAGTTGCGCTACGGAAACACCCACCTGCAGTTTTTTACCTGTGTAGCTGGCGCCGAATCCTGCATCAAATTTGAAGCGGTTATCAGCCGTACCCAGGGCCGGATCGGCCCCCAGGGTAGATGACAATTTTGCGCGGTCAATCGCATACTGCAGACCACGGGCTTCAATACCTACGCTGAATTTAGCACCATTGGCCATGGGAATATGCTTGGCAAACTGCAGCGCAATACCGGTACGGGAAGTAGGGCCGGTTTTATCGCTGTAGATATAGCCACCGAGACCGATCTTCTGTTCCGGCAGTTCAAAATTTCCGAATACAGTACCGGTACGCGGACTGCCACTGAGTCCGCTCCACTGACTGCGGTAGCTGGCGCCCACCATGCCTTTCATATATACACCGGCAGTGGAAGGATTGTGAAGCACTCCCTGCAGGTCATACATGGAGGAGGACTGGAGCTGCTGGGCCCGGGTAGTTATCACGGTACCAATCAGCAGCAGGGTTATTATATAACGTTTCATGTTGTGTCGTTTTGGTTTGATTAACGTAAGATGGTTACATCGCCTTTCAGCGTGATGGTGGTGTTATTGATCAAACGGTATGTAATTACATAGTAATAAGTACCGTCTGCCACCGGTTTGCCATTGTATGTACCATCCCACTTGTTCTGATAATGATCATCCTTGAACACGATATTACCGTACCGGTTAAATACAGTGGCATATACCTGTTTGGTACAGCTGCCGCCGTTATTTGTAACCACCCAGGTATCATTCTGTCCGTCACCATTCGGCGTGAATGCATCCATTACTTTCAGGCAATAAGGAATTACATTCAGTACCATGTTATCGGATGATGTACAGCTGTTGGCATCGCGTACAGTAAGCGTATAGGTAGTGGTGGTAACCGGTTTAGCCAGCGGCGCATAGGTGTTGGCCGATGTCAGGGTACCAGCCGGTGTCCAGGTGATCTGTTGTGCATTGGCCGGACCGCCGCCTTCCAGGAAAGCATCTTCTCCTTCCACAATGGTCTTATCAGGACCGGCAGAAATAAACGGATTCGGCTTAGTACGTACGGTAACAGACTTACTGCGTACACAACCATTCAGTGTGGCCGTAACCGTATACGTGGTGCTGTTATTCGTAACCGTTGCTACCGGGTTGCTGATATTGGCTGCACTCAGTCCGCCGGCAGGCGTCCAGGCAAATGTGGAACCGGTACCGTTGGTAGCTGCCAATAAAGTAACTGGAGAGCCGGCACAAACGAGCGTATCAATTGCCGGTGTGCTGCTGATGGTCATATTGTCGTTGAAGCCAACGGTAACTGTTTTTGTCAGTGTTCCGCAGAAAGCGTCTTTAATCGTAATCGTTTTTACACCTTGTGTAAGTCCGGTGAATGTATTGGACGCCTGGTAAGCGCCTCCGTCAATACTATATGTGTAAGGTGCCAGTCCGCCTGTAGCAGTAACCGTCACACTACCACCACTGGGGTTGGTACATGAAGCATTAACAACCGTCTGTGTACTGTTCACATCCACATTGGCTTTATCTCCGTATTCGAGGATATTATTGTTGAATGCTGTTACTGTAAACAGTTTCCTGTTGACAAATGAAATTCCGGCAGGCACTTTCTTTGGAGCAAATGCCATACTTGCCTGGTTGGATCCGCTGGCCGGATAATCAATTCTCCAGGTGGCACCGCCATTATTGGTAACCAGGAAACCACCGGCACAACCTACATAACCGTTGTTGGCGTCATGGAAAACCACTGAGTTGAAGTTACCGACAGGGAATATTGTAAGGGCATTACCCGTTATATCCTGCCAGGTATTACCACCATCCAATGAACGGATAATCACTTTACGGGGGAAACCATTACCTACGAGGAACAGGGTGTTGGCATCCAGTGCAAACATATCATTGTAGGTAATCTGTGGAGTAACGCCCGGGAAGGGAAGCGGGAGTTTGGTCCAGGTCACACCTGCATCTGTTGTTTTCCAGATCGTATCCCTTGTTCCTGAAACATAACCTACAGTACGGGTAGGAAATTCAATATGCCGGAAATTCTGGAATAAGGAACCTACTCCGAAATTACTGTATACACTCCAGGTCAGTCCGCCGTTGAAGGAACGGTAAACTTTTGGTACGCGGTTGGCTGTTGGTACGGAGAAACCACTGTAACCGCAGGCCCATACGCTATCATTTCCTACAGTAGCCACATCCCAGGCCTGATCCAGCGGATCGGCATACATCGGATCCATTACGGCAGCCGGTGAATTGATATTGGTGGATTTATAAATTGTACCGGTGCTGGTGGCGAAATAAGCCGTAGTTGGATTGCCGGGCACATAAGTACCTGCATTAATGCTGATGTTCAGGGCGGCAAAATCGGAGCGCCTTACTTCTGTCCAGGTTTTACCGGCATTATTCGTAATGGCAATAAAGGCAGATCCTGCGGCCATACCATTGTTACAATCGGCAAAGTCAATTTTATTAAATGAACCTACAGCATCCATTACATAGTTACTGTTCCAGCGGCCACCGGGTATGGAATCAGATACCACCCCATTTTGTCCGCTGACCACAACTTTACCGGAAGGCAGAATATCAATTGCCTGTCCACCATACTCACTGTAATTTCTGCCAGTAGGCAGGAAGCGTTCAGAAACCCATGTACGTCCGGTATCCACCGAGGTCATCAACCTGTTTACCGGAAACAGGACCGGTGAGTTTACGGGAACCAGTAATTTGCCATTTGCCGCACGGGCAATATTGGTAGGTCCTGAAAAAGAGAATATGGGGTTGACTGCAGGAATTGTGGGATACCCGGTAGGTGAGTTGGTAAAGTTTAAGAGTTCATACCGGCCTCTTTCTTTTAATCCGGTTGCCACATTCAATGTACTGTCATTTCTTCCGGTATACACCCGCATCACCAGGTTATTACCTAAAGAAATTAATAACACAATCGAATCATTAATTACATTCATTGCACTAAAAGTAGCAGTGGCTGAATTCACAATTCTGTATAAGCCCGCTGTTCCGCTGCAGGGAATCGGACCGGTTAACGGACTACCCGGGTAGCCTGTTCGTTCTTTGGTAACGGAATAATCACTGAGGGTTCCGTTACTATATTTCCATACCAGTGAGGCTTGCTGGGCGCCGAGTGAAGATGTTTGACCGCCTGTGGGTAAACAGGTAGTGGTATTCACGGCAGGTATCTGAATCGCGGGGCCACCACTTGAATGCTGAGATGATCCTGAAATATACCCGGTATTATCATCCAAAAATATAATCCGGTAAATCTCTTTAGTTTTACCGGTTACATTATGTAACTGTGGAGCCACATTGGGATTATTAATATAACCAATACGGGTTACAGTACCACCACTGGGAGAAGTCAATGAGTCCCAGGAGGCGCCTCCGTTCAGGGTAACATATACTTTGGGTATAGAATCCAGGGTGTTCCATTCACCACCTATATACCCCTTATTATCATTCACAAACCAGGTCGTATTTATTCTCCGGGCATTATTATAAAGAGGGGTTCTGACAAAGGTCCAGTTGGCTCCCCCATCAACTGATTTAGCCATACATCCGCCGCTTCCTACTGCATAAACAGTGTTGGAAGAAACAAAATGTACATCCGAAAAAGAAGTACTCACTTGAAGTCCGGCTGCATTCATAAAGGAAAAGTTGGCATAACTCCAGGTGGTACCCCCATCAGTTGTATAGGCAATACCGCCGCTGGCCCCAACTGCCACCCCTTTGTTGTTATCAGCAAAATCAATATCAGTCACGCTGAATCCGAATTGTCTCGGGTTGGCAAAACGCCAGTTTTTTACATCATAAAAACTCTGCTGACCCGAAGCCAGGAGGGAAGAAAGGAAAAACAGGATTACCGGCAGGTAATGAAGTAATTTCCCTAAGCAGCTCTTCTTCATTTTGGTTATTTTTAGTTTGGTGGAAATGAAATGAGTGACAAGGTTACCCCCGATAATGATTTCTATTTGTAGAATTAATTCTACTGTTATAGCTGCTGATTTATCGGAATATTGATTCCTGAATTGAACATGCTGAAACCACTAACATTTGTAAGTGTACTGCTGCTGCTTTTAAGTGGCTCTTCTTTACATGCCCAGGATAAATCCAACAAAGGCAAGGAGTTCTGGCTGGGTTATGGTTATCACTGGACCTTTGATGCTGAAGGACCTCCCTTCAATACCCAGGACCTGGTACTTTATCTGAGTACTGAAGCCGCCGCCACTGTTACCGTTTCAGTTACCAATACCACCTGGAGCCAGACTGTCAGTATCCCCGCTAATACGGTAAATGCCAGCATCTTCATTCCAAAAACAGGAGCAGATGATGCCCGGATTTTCAATGAAGGTCTGCTGAACAAATCCGTACATATTGTAAGTGATACTGACATTGTTGTGTATGCTCACTCCTACAATACAATGACCTCGGCCGCTACTATGCTGATGCCAGTAGAAACCTATGGCTATAAATATTACTCGCTGAATTATTCCCAATCCACTTCGGCTTTCAGTCCGCCTACCAGCACAGCCACAATCACACAGAACGGACCAGCCTGGTATTCCTGGTTTTATGTAATAGCTGCTGAAAATAATACCCGGATTCAGATCACACCCGCTGACACCACGCGTAACGGGTGGCTAAAAACACAGACCTATACCGTAAACCTGAACAAAGGCGAGGTCTATACCGTAATGGGGAAACTTGGCCCAGGAAATGAATTGTGGGCCGCCAGTAAGGATATGAGTGGCAGTAAAGTGGTGTCTGTTCCCGGGGCTGATGGGGTTTGCCACCCGGTTGCCCTGTTCTCCGGAAGCAGTGGTATCCGCCTTTGCAGAATGGATGGGGGTGAAGTAATGCAGCAACAGGTATTCCCCACCCAGGCCTGGGGTACCCGGTATCTTACCTACCATATGCTGAACAACACGAACACGGATATCAACGCTCCTTTTAAGAATTTTTACCGGGTTGCAGTAGATGATCCGTCTACCGTGGTCAGAAGAAACGGAACCATACTGACAGGCCTTATCAACAATTTCTATTACGAGTTCCTCGACAGTACAGGGGGTGATTATATTGAATCGGATAAACCGGTGCTTATGGCGCAGTATACACCGGGAGGCAACCGCTGTTGGGCGGCAAGCCAGACTGCCTACGGTGATCCGGAAATGTTTTATCTCAGTCCGATGGAACAAGGACGTAAAGACGTTCTCTTCTACGCCACCCGCAAAAGCACCATTGATTATAATTATGTTCACGTAGTGGTGCCTACCACCGGACTAACCTCTTTACGTCTCGATGGTGTGGCTTTTGACCCGCTGAATACCCGAACCCATCCGAATCTGCCTTCCTATTCAGTAGCCGTGGCCCGTATCCCCGGCGCTGCCGCACAACACCGCCTTCTTTGTGATTCTATTTTCACCGGTACCATGTACGGAATTGGTTATTTTGAAAGTTACGGTTACAATGTGGGTACATTCATCAATAACCTGAACTATTACAGTGCTATAAAAAATGTATTCAGCAGTTTACCGGTCGATACCTTCACCTGCCCCAAAACACCGGTACGATTATTTGTAAAAATCGGTTACCCCGCCACTTCCATACATTGGAAACTCAGCCAGGTACCTGGACTGCTCCCGAATGCCGATTCCGTTATTGCCAACCCGGTACCCATTGCAACAGAAGTTATAAACGGAAGAACGTATTATATATATACCCTGAACCAGGATTTCACTTTTGCCAACTCTGGCACATTCTATATTCCGGTCTCTTATCAGGCAACTGTTATTGAAAACTGTAACCAGACTGAAAATGCCCAGGTTAAAGTGGTAGTGAAACCCGGACCTAAGGCCGACTTCAGTTTCCCTTCCCCAGCCTGCCTGATCGATACAATCCGGTTTACCGGTACATCCATCCCGGGTATTTTCAATATCAATAATTACACCTGGTTCTTCCCCGATAATACCACCGCCTCCACGGTTAATGCTATCAAACATTTTCCCACACCGGGAAACTATGATGTCCGCTATCGTATTCTGGCCGATAATGGCTGCGCTGGTGATACCACCAAAACGGTGACGATCCTCGAAAATCCGACTGCCTCATTCAGTATCTCAGGTAATATTTGTACAAAAGATTCCGTCCGCATTACTGATGCTTCTACCGTTCCTGTCGGAACAATCAGCAGCTGGCAATGGGATTTTGGCGATGGCAATACTTCCGTCCGGACGAATAACACTCCCTTTTACCACCAGTACAATACTGCAGGTAACTTTATTATTTCCCTGATCACCACTTCTTCCAATGGTTGTAAAAGTGATACCAGTTTTGTTCCGGTAACTATTCTGCCCCGACCGACGGCAAACTTCACCACCGGCGGCAATGTCTGCCTGGGTGATTCCATCCGTTTCATTGATCAGTCGGCTCCGGCTCCCGCAGGCAGCCTGACCAGCTGGAACTGGAACTTCGGCGATAACAACAGTGATATACGAACAAACAACACGCCTTTCTATCATACCTATACCAGTACCGGTAATTTCAACGTAACCCTGGTGGTTACCGGAAACAATACCTGTGCCAGTGATACATTCCGCTTTACTGTAAACGTAAGCAGCAAACCACCTGCCTCTTTTACCGTTGCCGGAAAACCCTGCGTGGATAGTTTATTCAGTTTTACATCCTCAGTACCTGCAGGAGGATCTAATCCCCCCACCTGGTACTGGAATTTTGGCGACAACCAGACCGGCAGTTCTACTGTTTCCAACAGTATTACCCATGCCTATTCCGCAGCCGCTCCTGCTATTGTGGTAAAACATTGGGTGAGCTATGCAGCAGGTTGTGCCAGTGATACCACATTCGGAAATCTGCCCGTTATCATTGCAAACCCGGTGGCTGCTTTTACCATAACCGGTGATACTTTATGTGAGAAAAAACCGATCACACTTAACTCAACCGTTACCGGTACCCATTTCTGGAACTGGAACCTCGGACCCACCACTACGAATGCAATACCTCCTTTCACACATAGTTTTGCCAACGCGGGAACCTATACCATCCGTTTATTCCTCTCGAATCCGGAAGGTTGTAACTCCGCGCCGGTAAGTCAGTCCATTACGATCAACCCTGTTCCCGCCATCAACGCGGGTCCGGATAAAATGATCAATGCGGGATCATCCACTACTATTGATGCCAGTATACTCAATGCAGGGAATTATAATTTCCTGTGGACGCCGGCCACTTACCTGAGCGCGGCCACTATACTCAACCCCGTCTCCACACCGGATAACAGTACATTGTATACAATCGAGGCCATTGATAAACTCAGCAACTGTATCGGAACCGACCAGGTGCTGATCAGTCCGATTACCGGTTTATATATCCCCAGTGCCTTTACACCGAATGGCGATGGAAAGAATGACAGCTGGGAAATTCCGGGACTGGCCCTGTATCCCGATGCCCGTGTAATTATCTATAACCGCGGCGGACAGGCGATATACGACAGGAAAAGCTATACCAGCAATCCCTGGAATGGTAATTTCAACGGCACCCGGCAACCGGTGGCTGTATATGTGTATATGATTCAGCTGAACGATGCAGCGAAGCGGGTTTTAAAAGGTAACGTGACCATTATCCGCTAACCGATTCTTAATTCATTCCGGGATTATGTTTTCTTTCAAAAGATATAGCCTGCTGCTTCCCGGTTTGGTATTACTGTCCATCACGGCTTTTACTCAAAACAAATCCAATAAAGGAAAAGAATTCTGGCTGGGCTATGGCCATAATGTATTATTCCTGCAGGGAGCCAATAGCCAGAATCATGTTCTCTACCTGAGTGCGGAAGCACCGGCCAATGTAACCATCAGTATAAATGGAACTTCCTGGAGCCGTACCGTTTCAGTACCTGCTAATACAGTAGATGCATCCATTATTATTCCTAAAACCGGACCGGAGGATGCCCGTATCCTGAACGAAGGTCCCTTTAACAAGAGCGTACATATTATCAGCGATACCCCCATTGTGGTCTATGCCCACCAGCAGGGAAGTGTTTCATCAGGCGCCACTATGCTGATGCCTGTGGAGACTTACGGGTATACATATTACTCACTAAACTATACGCAGATTTCCAACTATCCGGATTGTTATTCCTGGTTTTATGTGATTGCGTCGGATGACAATACGCGGATTCAAATTACACCTTCGGCATCCACAGAAGGTGGCTGGTTAGCCAATCAGACCTATACAGTCAATCTGAATAAAGGGGAATTGTATAATGTCTTTGGTAAAAAAACAGGCACATTTACAGGAGAAGACATGAGCGGCAGTAAAATTGCATCGGTGCCTGGCAATGATGGCACTTGTCATCCCGTGGCCGTTTTCTCCGGCAGCAGCCGCAATATTATCTGTTCACAAGGCAATGGAGGAGAAGTGATGCAGCAACAGATATTCCCGGCCAGTGCCTGGGGTACTCGTTATCTTACCTATCATACGGTCATGAATCCAAATGGCGATATCTCCGGCCCCTTCCTGAATTACTACAGGGTGGCAGTGCGTAATCCCGGAACGATAGTAAAACGGAATGGTGTTCCCTTAACCGGGCTGGTGAATAATTTTTATTACGAATTCACCAGTGACAGCGGGGATTATATTGAAGCAGATGCCCCCATTCTGGTGGCCCAATATGCCCTGTCGTATAATCAATGCTACGGCGTTTTAGATCCACCTTTGGGTGATCCGGAAATGCTATACCTGAGCCCTGTTGAACAGGGCGTTAAATCCGCCCGTTTCTATGCCACGCGAAAAGAAGCCATTGATATCACATTCATTAATATCATTATTCCGCAAACCGGACTGGCTTCACTTCGTATTGATGGCACGGCTCCTTCCGCAGCAGAATTTATAACCCATCCGGCTAATCCGGATTACGCCGTTGTGGTCAGACGTTTCTTAGGAGCCGCCGTACAACACAGTATCAGCAGTGAGGAATCCTTTATTGCCTCCGTTTATGGTGCGGGCTATTATGAAAGTTATGGTTACAATATGGGCACCCTGGTAAAGGATCTGAACAGTATCACCGGTTACCGGAATACATTAAATATAACGGGACTTGCCGATACAATGACCTGTCCCAATTCTCCGTTCCGTTTCGCAGTGCAACTGGCATACCGGGCCACCTCCATACAATGGAAGCTGAGCCAGGTACCCGGACTAAATCCGGGAGCTGATTCCATTATCATGAATCCGGTTCCGGTGGATTCAACAATGATACATGGGAGAAAATACTATACGTATACCCTGCAACAGGACTTTACCTTTTCCCGTACCGGGAACTATACAATACCGGTTGCTTATACTGCTCCGGAAATTGATGCCTGCAACCAAACCGATTTCACGAATATAACAATCAAGGTTAAAGATGGTCCAAAACCCGATTTTACCATCAGTAACCCGGCCTGCCTGTCAGATAATATTCTTTTTACCAGTACAACCACCGGCGGTTTTACCATCCGGGATCACCTATGGACTTTTGCGGATAACAGTACAGCACATACGCAAAACACAACTAAGCAATTCAGTACAGCTGCTAGCCAGTTTATCCAATACCAGGTTGTTTCGGATAATGGCTGCATTGGCGATACCAGTAAAACCATCACGATACATCCCAACCCGGTGGCGGATTTCACGATCAGTGGCGCCCCGTTTTGTACAGGCAAGGAACTGACCATCCGATCTGCACAGACCGGTATCAGTCAGTGGAGCTGGGACCTGGGCAATGGCAACAGTATGGCCGTACCCCCGTTCACGCATGTGTATACAAACACCGGAAATTATGTATTGCAGTTAATCACCGGCAATACAGCAGGTTGTTTCTCCACTCCATTTAAGCAAAACATTACCCTGTTCCCGACCCCGCAGGTAAATGCAGGACCCGATACCATTGTCCGGGCCGGTTTTCCCGTAAGCCTTTCGGCTACGGTAAGTCCGGCCGGCAACTATAGCTATACCTGGACACCGGGCACCTATCTCAGTGCTACTTCTGTTTTAAATCCTGTCAGCACTCCGGTCTTCAGTACGCTGTATTCCCTGCAGGCCATGGATGTCGCCAGTGGTTGTTCGGCCACAGACCAGGTGCTGGTAACCGCGGTGGCCGGCCTTTTCATTCCCAGTGGCTTTACCCCCAACGACGACGGGAAAAATGACGCCTGGACCATTCCCGGACTGGCCTTGTATCCGGATGCACGGGTGGCGGTATATAACCGTGCCGGACTGCTGTTATATGAAAGCAGCGATTATAGCCGTCACCCCTGGAATGGGCGATACAGGGGCCAGTTGCAGCCAACAGGTGTGTATATATACTTAGTTGAGTTAAAAGATAATAGGCACCAAATCCTGAAAGGGGTGTTTAGCCTGATCCGTTAGATTTATAGAATTAATTCTACAAAAAGCCAAAAGAAAAGATGGAAATTAGTGCCTTCATAAACGAAATGCCCGCCGATAAACTGATTCCTGTAATGCCTCCGAAAATTCTTATAGCCGATGACCACAGCATGATCCGAAAGGGGCTGAAACTGCATATGCAGTTTACACTGGGTTTCACTGACATTGAGGAAGTGGCTACCTGTAATGAGCTGATGAAGGAGCTGGTGAAGAATAAATACACCCACCTGATTCTCGATATCATACTCTCGGATGGCAATACACTGGAAGTAATTCCGAATATACGCCGGGTATACCCGGAGATGAATATCCTGGTTTTCTCCATGCAACCGGCCGAAATTTACGGGGAAGCCGTGAAACAATACGGGATCAATTATTACCTCTCCAAATCCGTAGGGGAGGAAGAGATGCTGCAGGTATTGCAGAAATTCATGCTGAATGAAATACCGCAGAAAAGAAACGATATCCATCACCAGGACAATCCTTTCAAAACGCTGGCGCCCCGCGAACTGGAAATACTGCATTATGTGCTAAAAGGAATCGGCACCAAGGAGATTTCAGAAAATCTGAACCTGAAAATGAATACGGTCTCCACCATCAAGACCCGTATTTATGAAAAAACAAACGCCGGCAATATCAAGGAACTGCTGGAGCTGGCCACCCTCTACAATGTGAATTATTAACCCGAATGCTTAACTTGTCGGGTAATTGAATTATGCCCGGTCGTTTATTTCTCACCCTCCTGATTTCACTCTGTTTGCTGACTGCCGCTGCGCAACCAGGCAAAGATTATCATGTCCGGGAATTCACCACGGATAACGGACTCCCCTCCAACGGAATTAAAAGCATGCAATGGGATGAAGAGAACGGGTTTCTCTGGATTGCTACGGAAGCGGGGATGTCCCGGTATAACGGGCTTGACTTTACCAATTTCACCAAGGAAAATACCCGGGGTCTTTCTCACGAACGGATGGCTTATGTGGTAAAAAATATCCAGGGGGCCATTTTCGCAGCAGACGTGAGCAACAATGTAGTACAGGTAAAATCAAATACACTGCAGCATCTCCCATTACCTGAAACGGAAAAAGTGATCGGCTTTAAAAAACGGTTTTACCTGAATGTCCTTGGTACCCCGGCCGCGGCCAAAGTGCTTCCTTTTATTCTCAGTACCGGTAATGAATCCTGGGACCGGATATTCCCGCTGGAAGATGGTTCCATTTTCATAGTTGACAACAGGAAAAATTACTACTACTGCGCAAGCGGGGAAAATCAATTCAGGAAAATACAGACGGCCCGGAAATATGTACGGGAGTTCATGGTGGGCAAACAACTCTTTGTTATGGATGAAGAGAAAAATTTCTATGCCGTAAACAACAGTCTCAGTGTTTTCACCCAGGTTAAACTGAAAACTGAGCCGCCTGTCTTTACTGCATCCGCTGACTTCTGGCTCTTCTGGGATAACGGGATGGAAAGCCCCATTGCCTTTTCAAATGACAAGGCCTGGTTACTGCAGTATAAGAATGGGGTGCTGGAAACGGAACTGATCTGTGCGGCGATTCCTTCAGGCTCCTATATCCGTTTTGCCCAATACAGTAAAAAGAACAAACTGTTGCTGCTGGGTACCGATTCCAAGGGGATCATCATCATCAATGAGAACCGGGTCAGTTCGGTGAAAAAGCAGACCACCGATATGCGGCAACGCAATGCCTACTATGCACAACTGGAGTTGCCGGGTAATCTCGTGCTGACCAATGAAGGAACAGTAATTGGTAATGGGCCGTCGCCTGCCAGTCTGCCGGTGAAAGGAAAATTCAACTACACGGTTTACAATCATGGAGATTCGCTCTGGTTTGCCCAGGGTAATACAGCACAAAAGGGCATTACCCTCCTGCACCGCTATAATTATAAAACGGGGGAGACCTTTGTCTATATAAAAATTCCGCCGGTACAGGAAAGTTTTGCCATGTGTTATTCCAACGGACGCTATTACCTGGTCACCGCCCGGGGGTTGGGCGTACTGGAAAACGACAGTGTGCGCCTGCTCTTTGAACCCTCTGCCAACAAACCATTCGCAGCTCCTTATACCATGCAGGAGTTCAGGCCGGGTGTATTGGGTGTGGCTTCCTGCGACGGGCTGATCCTGTATGATATTATTAACCGGAAAGTGGATACCCTGATCAGCATGCCGGGCTTCTGTATCCGCAGTATCTGGAAATACAAAGACTATTTTTTTATCGGCAGTTATGGCAAAGGTTTTTATATCTGGAAAAACGGCCGGTTACATTCCATGCCGCTGGATAAAAATAATTTTCTGTTGTATACCCACTGTTTTGTGGAAGACAGCGACGGATTCTGCTGGCTCAGTACCAACCGGGGGTTGTTTAAAGCTCAATTATCTGACCTTACAGATGCCTTTGAAAACAGCCGCTCCCAGGTGTATTACCATTATTATGGGAAAAACGACGGGATGGATATTACAGAAATGAATGGTGGCTGCGCGCCCTGTGCCCTGCGGTTGAAAAACCAGACGATCTCCTTTCCCACTATGGATGGCTTACTCTGGGTAAATCCGGAAAAAGCCATTCCCCTGTTGCCGGAAGGAAATGTGTATGTGGATGAATTTACGGCCGGCAGTTCTAAAATCAATCCTGATTCACTGGAGGATATATCGGTTCCATCTACCGACAGGGATATCACCATTAAAATCGGTTTCTCCGCCTGGTGCAATAAAGAAAACGTGTACCTCGAATACCAGCTGAATAATAATAAGAACTGGGTGGCGGTGGACGTAAACAACGGCGCCTATATCCGGCTGAACAACCTGGATCCGGGCAGCTACAAAATAAGGATCCGTAAAATGAACGGATTCGGGATTGATAATTATTCCTATAAGGAAATCGCCTTTACGGTCAGCACACCCTGGTACCAGCAGTGGTGGTTCTTCCTGCTAAGCACATTCGCGGTGATGGGCGCCATCAGTGTATATTTCAGGTTTCGTACCCGGCAGTACCAGGTCCGGCAGGAAAAACTGGAACAACAGGTATCCGAAAAAACAAAAGAACTGAAGGAACAGAATGAGATTCTGGAAAAAAACAACAGCATCAAGACCCGCCTCATCTCCATTATCAGTCATGATATCGTGACCCCGCTGAAGTTTCTCAACGTAGCCGGCAAAAACCTGATTGAAAAAAGAAAACTGATGAGTGAGGACCTGCAGGTGGAAACCATAAAAGAAATCACCAACACATCGCAGGAGCTGCAACTTCTTTCCACCAATATCCTCAACTGGATTAAATACCAGAATGAAAACAGGCGGCTGGTCAGGGAAAGCTTCAACCTGCATGAAATGGTGGCGCAGGTACTGGGACTGTTGCAGTCTTTGGCGCGGCAGAAAAAACTCATCATCCAGAATAATGTGGAGTCCGGCCTCGAGATCCATCAGTACTACGAACCCCTGAAGATTCTTATATACAACCTGCTTACCAATGCCATTCACTTTACGGAGAAAGGCGCCATTATTGTCTCGGCAGTAAAAGATAACGGCCATATCAGCGTCTCCGTCAAAGACGAAGGCATCGGCATGAGTCCGGAACAGATTCAACGCCTGATGGCTGAGGAAGTGGTGATCACTTCCGCCAATATAGATAATAAGAAAGGCCACGGACTGGGCTACCTGATCATTAAGGATTTGCTGAAGACGATGGAAGCCACGCTCGATATTCAGAGTAAAAAAGGAGAAGGGGCCACGGTATCCATATGCATGCCCCGGAAATAAGTCAAGTATTCCCATTGATAGCTATGAAAAAACTGCTCATATACTTATTACTCCTGACGGCTTATAATATTCCTGTTTCCGCACAGCAACCGGTGCTGGTAAACCAGCACCGCCCCTCCAAAAAGATCAACCTCAAAAATGACCGGGATATTTATTTCATCACCGCCACCGGTAAATACAACGGGGAAATTATTGCTGCAACGGACACATCGTTTCGTCTGGAACGGTTTTATAAAAACGGGAAAGATAGTTCGTATACCAAAAAAGTACGTTTTAGCAAACGGCATCCGGAAGGGTTGAAAGTCAAAAAACTGCCGCTTTATACAAGAGATACAGTAGAACTGCTATTGAAAGATATCCTGGTGGTCCGCAAGCCCTGGTTCAACAACCGGGGGTGGATGCTGATACCTGCTTATTTGCTGGGGGGTGCGATACTGGCCGTACCCCTGCTGCCGGTGGCCGCCATTGCCGGCGGCCGTGACGGCGTCCGGAACTGGCTGCAGTTTGAAGCGCTGTTGCTGGGCATCTCCGGACCTTCCCTGTTTATCGGTACCCGGCATAAAAAATATGTGGTAGGAGAAAAGTGGAAACTGGTATTGGAATAATCAGGCTTTATCTTCCACGGCCTTCCGTATAAGATCCATCTCAAAACCTCGCGCCATCAGGAAATCCATCGTCTTCTTCTTCCGCACCATATACTGATCCGATTTTAAAGAGGCATATCGTTCATCGGCCATCTTCTTTAACACGGTCATATATTCATCCTCATCAATCTGTTTCATCGCCTTCTTAATACAATACTCACTTACTTGCTTTTGCTTTAACTCATATTTGATCTTCACTCTTCCCCAATGCTTCACCCGCCACTTGCCGCCGGCAAAGGCAATCGCAAAGCGTTCTTCATTTAAATAATTCTCCTCGATGAGTGTGGAGATAATCTCATCATGATCCTTCTTCCACACTCCCAGGTCATACAATTTCTCCTTCACCTCACTGTGCGCCCGCTCCTGGTAAGCACAGTAGTGCTTCAGTTTTTGCAGGGCCTGTTCCTTGGTGAGGGATTTTTTGTACATGAGGCAAAGGTACGTTGCCCCCGGCTTCTATAAGCCGGGACCACCCTGATGAACGGTACTTAAGTAAAATATTAATTAGCTAATCGCCTGGAAGACCTGCTTCGTAAAAGCGCAGCGAAGAGAGAATGTGAAATGATGGTGCAAAGTGGGACAGAAAAATATGGTTCCTTACTTCGTTCCCATTTATTTTCAGCGAGCATGCTTCAAAAACCGTAGCGAGGTGAACTTGTGAGATAATGGTTCAATGCAGGCAGAAAGGAAAATAAGGGTAAGATTTCTCGCTTCGCTCGAAATATGAATGGGTCGGATACCTTACTCTTTCATTTCGAGCGCAGCGAGAAATCTTAACTCTTTATCTCCCCACCCGCGTTGTCATCCCGACGAAGGAGGGACCTTGTATTTTCTCGCTCCACCCACCCGCTCTGTCATTCCGAACGAAGTGAGGAACCTTCTATTACACCTTTATTCATTGTCCAAAAAAACCGCGTAGTGAGGAGCCTTCTATTACACCTGCGTCTTCAACGTATCCTTTAACCCGCTCGTCGCTTTCTCCACTACTTTGTATACGGTTTTCACTTCCACCTCTTTCCCGTTGATAGTGGTTGTGCCATATCCGGTGAATACAGTTTGGGTTACGGGTTGTAATGAACTGCGGTTGCGGATATTGCTGCGGGACGTGCTGATACCGGTTTTCTGTTGCGGTTCAGTCAGGTTGCCTTCCTTATCCAGTATTAATTCATCCGAAATTTTTGTAGTTACATCTGTTTCAAATACGCCATCTCCATCGAGGTCGGCCTGTACGGAGATGGTACGTAATGATTGTGTATTCTGGGAAGCGGTGACTTTTACATCTCCTTTACGGAAACTGCCATCGCCGTTATCCAAATCATTATCAATTACACTCGCCGTTTTATTGGAACGGGTTGAATTATGATCCTGGGCTTTACTTCCACCGCCGCCACCGCCACCCGAACCCGGATCAGGGGCAGCCACATTGCCTGTCTTATTAGAGCGTGTTGAATTATGATCCTGCGCTTTTGTTCCACTGCTTTCACCACCACCATTACCCGGATCAGGTGCTATACCACTGGCGGTTTTATTAGAACGGGAGGAATTATGGTCCTGCGCCCGGCTGCCACCTACAGAAACAAATGTCTCGTCGTTGATAATCAGCTTTTGCTCTACCGTGAAAGTATAATTGCCTGCCTCAAGGCCAGTAAATTCAAACATTCCGTCTTCATCGGTTGTCATGGTCCTCATCTGACCACCTGGATTTTTACCTCCCTTAACAATGATACCGCCGATCGGAGTACCCGCCTGCCGCGAAATGGCGGCTGATATTACGGCTCCACCGGGTAATGCACCACCCAGTAATTCAGCCGTTCCATCTCCATCCAGATCTCCGGAGATAACCGGTATTCTTTTGATATTGGAGCGTGGACTCCAGATCTCTTCCCCGGTTCCCCCTGCCGCCATTCGTTCATTGGTCTGATTCGATTTGGTTCTTGTTTTCAGTACGGCATCCGCGTGACCATCGCCATCCAGATCCGTCACCGTTACACTATATTGACGTACCCCGTTATGCGCGTTGATTACTTCCAGACTCTCCGTAATATCTGATGAACTGCCATCAGAAAAAGTGGCGGTAGCTCTTAAAGTGATACCAGTGCCGGCAACACTGATACCAGTCAGTCTTCTGGCATTTGGATTGCCCGTTTTATTTGATTTTAATACTTCCACCCTGCGCCGTTGTGTACCCGCTTCATCAATCGTCAGGGAAGGTGAAGCACCGGAGACTGGTGATTTTTTAACCGATGAACTGATATCGGCTGAACTGCCATCACTGAATGTCGCATTGGCTCTTAAGGCTTCATAATCGCCGTCGCCATCTGTATCGGCTTCAATTATCGTAAGCGTTTTATTCCGGATATTTGACCGGGAGGTACTGATACCGGCTTTTTGTACGGGTTCTTCTTCCTTACCCCCGGTATTTATAAATACCTGTAATGACCCAGGACTTGTTTCCAACCTGCCCCGCATTTCTGAAGCCAGGGCGTTATACATGTCATAGCTCTTCTTGGATAAAAGTGCGGCGGCTAAAACCACCATGTAATCTCCGTCCGGTACATTGGCAAAAAAGAAATCACCACAGGCACCAGTGGTTGTCCTGGCGATCACCGCCCCTGTCCACGGATCTTTCAATAACACGTTTACTCCTGACAGTCCATCACAATCCTGATCTGGCTGACCACTGCTGCTTTTTACCATTGAACCCGCATTCTGACTTTCGTTGTACATCGGGTTGTTATTACCGTTTACCATTTCCACATTTTCACCAGCCAGTTCATTACTTGCAAAATAAGGGTTGTTTTGTACGTTGGATAACCGGACTGTAGTGGCACAGGTATCACAACCACTTCCACTGCCTTCACGGTATAGCGGCTGGTACTGACGACGACCCGTGGACATCCCACTTCCCTTATCTCTTCTGCCGCTGGCCTGTCCGCTGCCCGATTCTCTTGAATAAAGCGTAAGCACCGAGCCAAGACCCGGACTGGGGTTACTCACCACCATGCCGGTAGCCGCATAGGAAGCAGCTGCGGCTCCACCACCTGAACCTCCTGCCAGTTTGGTAACCGTTTTATTGGTAACAATCCCGGTTGAACCTTCTGTTGCCCAGCTCACATTTCCAGAAATTATATTTGACCCTTGCGCCAGTGCACCGCCTGCAGCATGCAAGCCCTGGTTTACTTTTTCTCCAAATGTAGCTCCCTGCGTTTGCTTCCCTGCATTCGAACCACCGGGTCCCTGTAATCCCTGATTCACTTTTTCCCCGAATGTGGCACCTTGTGTTTGTTTGGGAACGGTAACGTTCATGGATATACGATTAGGCATTCCGGTTGCCATATTGCGCTGAAAAGCGGCCGCATCATCCGGACAGGCAAACGTCATTTCGCTGCTGGTACCATCGGGATTGGTTACACGCTGGGTTACCGGACCACAGTTCGATCCGGGTTCTGGCATTGTCACTACATCTGTAATAGTCACTTCTTCTGTTACTAATCCTGCCGAACGCCGGCCGGTTGGCAGACCACTGGCGGCATCCCGGGTTCTTCTGCCTGTTGCCAATCCGCTGGCTGCATCACGGTTGGCCATCGT
>Ga0075154_10001115_pt1 | contig 19882 bp, 22 predicted proteins | sample JI71714BDNA_FD_70965 | JGI IMG/M metagenome (GOLD analysis project Ga0075154, IMG submission 70965) | Wastewater effluent complex algal communities from Wisconsin, to seasonally profile nutrient transformation and Carbon sequestration -... | ecosystem: Engineered > WWTP > Effluent > Algae...
CGCTCCGACAGATAATAGCGCTCCACCGCGTTCAGGACATCATCCAGTTCATAGACAATCGGCTGGCCGGTCGGGATTTCCAGCCCGGTTATATCCGCGTCCGAAATCCCCGACAAATGCTTGACCAGCGCGCGCAGGCTGTTGCCGTGGGCGGAGATGATCACAGTCTTCCCGGCCCTTAATTCCGGCGCAATCGTGCTTTCATAATAAGGCAGCACACGGGCAATCGTGTCTTTCAAACTTTCGCTGCTGGGGATCGCGATCCCGGCATAGCGCGGGTCGGATGACAGGTCATAGGGCGAATCGGCCTCCAGCGGCGGCGGCGGAATATCAAAGCTGCGGCGCCAGATTTTGACCTGGTCTTCGCCATGTTTGGCCGCTGTCTCTGCCTTGTCGAGTCCGGTAAGCCCGCCATAATGGCGTTCGTTGAGCTGCCAGTTCTTGGTCACCGGCAACCAGAGGCGGCCCATCGCCTCTAACGCAAGATTGAGCGTTTTGATCGCGCGGGTCTGCACGCTGGTGAAGCCGATATCGGGAGCGATGCCCTTTTCTTTCATCAGTTCGCCCGCAGCCCAAGCCTCGGCCGCGCCCTTTTCCGTGACATTGACATCCCACCAACCAGTAAAGCGGTTTTCCAGATTCCATTGTGACTGGCCGTGACGGATGAGGATGAGCTTGGGCATGGGAGAGTCCTTGTAGCTTAACGTTGCGAGCGCGCTTAGGGCGCGTCGCTGCGCTGCGCAAGTCTCAGGCCAGTCCCAGCATCGCAAGCAGGCCGTCATAATAGGCGCGATATTCAGGCTTGATCGACACAGGATAAAGCCAGCCGCCGAAACTCGCCCAATAGGTCAAGACTACCGGCACTGCACCCCATGCGGCGATGCGTGCGGCGCGGTCTTGCCCGCGAAAATGCAGGATTGCCCCCAGATGCGCGCCAACCGCCAGGACTGCGAATGCGTAATAGGGGTAGAACCACCACGCCATTTTCGGGTGGAGCAGCGGCCCCGAAACCCACCAGAAATTGGTATCAAGCCCTGCGCCATAACGGGTGTAAAGCGCAGCAGTGCTGTGGTTGATGATGAAATAGGCAAGGTAGAATCCGCTCGCCAGTTGCAGCTTTGCCCAGCCGCTTTTCCCCCGCTCGCGCCATCGGCGGATGGCGAGGCGAATGCCAAGGCCGACCTGAAACAAAAGCGCCGCGATCAGCAGGGGTTCGATAAACGGGTTGCGGTAAATCCATTGCACAGATTTGAGCGCTGCATTGTGTGATTCTGGCCCGGCTAGCGCGAACAGGTGAATGGCCAGATGGCTGAACAGGAACAGCGCGATCAGACTTCCGGTGATGCGGTGCAATTTGCGGGTCATGCGCCTTTTCCCCTTCAATTATCATTGCCAAAACGAATCAATATAGATATTAAATATCCGAATTGAATGCGCGCGGCAAGTCGAGGCAGTCAGCATAAGTCAGGTGGTTCTGGATGAAGATGAACAAGGGAGTCGAATGGGCGGTCCATGCCTGCACCTTGCTTGCGCCCCTGGGGCAGGGCAGGGGGCTGAGCCTGTCCGCGCTCGCCGACTATCACGGCGTGCCGGTGCCCTATATGGCCAAGCAGATGCAGCTGCTCAGTAAGGCCGGAATCGTCAGCACCAGCCGCGGTCAGACCGGCGGCTACACGCTGGCCAAAGCCCCCGCCGAGATCAGCCTGTGGGATATCAAGCAAGCGGTCGATGGAGCCACCCCCGCCTTCCGCTGCACCGAAATCCGCCAGCAAGGGCCATGTGCGGTGCCGCGCAAGGATTGCAAAGCCCCTTGCGCCATCGCCGCCGCCTTCGCCCGCGCCGAAACCGCCTATCGGGACTTGCTATGCTCCATCTCGCTCGTGGACCTAATGGCCGACGTCAGCGGCCATGCGAGTGCGCAGCATTTGGCCGACATTGTCGGCTGGTATCAGGACAATGTGACGGTGTTGCCTGCTAAAAGTGGCTAAAGCGCCAGAGTCATGAACCGGCTGAACGGGTCTTCCCTGTAATCGCCAAAGGGCGGGCAATAATCGAAGCCATAGCGCAGATAGAGCCCATGCGCGGCGTCGAAGACGGGACCTGAACCGGTTTCCAAACTCAGCCGCTGGTAACCGCGCGTCTTTGCCGTCACGATAATATGCTCGAGCATCGCCGCCGCCGCTCCTTTGCGGAGATGCGCTTCATGCGTGCGCATCGATTTGATCTCGCCATGCGCCGGGTCAAGTTCCTTCAGCGCACCGCACCCCATCAGCTCGGCCTGTGCGCTATCATCGGTCCACACCGACCAGAAAGTCACCCCTGGTCCTTTCAGCCCTTCAAAATCGAGGAAATGGCAACTGTCCTTCGGCGAATTGGCCAGCATGCCTGCGAAATGGATTTCGAGCAGTGCGCGGATTTCTGGGCCGGTTAGGTCGTCTTGGGTGATGGAGAATTGCTGAGACATGCTATGGTCTAGTCCCAATATAATGAGACGGTAAGGGAACCTTCGACTGCTTTCTTGGTCAGAAGATTAATTGCAGGCCGGACTGCCAGATTTTTCTTAAGCGAGTCGCAAATTAGCTTGTCCAGCGTGTCGTCCTTTGTTGGCGAATGCAGCGTGCATCCAGTTGCGGCACCTTCCGGGCTAACCCCGATAGCGGCTGCGATATAGCGAATATCGGGCGGCCTTTTGATGGTTGAATCGATCCCCGCAGTTGCCAATGTCGGCTGAACGGCAAGCGATGCTTGACGAATAGGAATGGATACTTCCGCGCTAGGCGGCAAGGCCGTGTAAAATCTGGGGGCAAGTTCATAGCTGGCCCAAGCGTCATAACTTTTGCTTACTCGCTCACCATTTTCAGAGAGGGCTGGTATAAAGCGCGCATAACGGATCAGATGCGGACAAACATGCTGATTGAATGCCTCGATTTTGGCTGGCTCGATAATCTTGCATGCGGACAGTTTACCGTCCAAGGCAATTGTAAGGCGAAGCCGGACGTCGGCTTCCTCGCCTGTAACAAAATTACCCGGGTAACGTCCCTTTTGCAGGTCGCCTGCTGGCCAATCAAACATCACCGGCCGATAAATTCCTGGCTCCGCACCGCGTTCTCTCTCTAGGTCCAGCCCCATTTGGGCACGGCGACTATTACCCTTTTTGTCGATCCATTCGCTGCCCATTTCGCCCTTTGGCTTTTTCTTCTCTGCAGCAAGTCCCGGTCCGGCTTGCATCAAGCTGACCAGAATTACGCTGTAGAGAAGTACCCTCATCAAACCATCTCCGCCAACACCGCCAGACATTCGCGCGCCAGCAGTTTGCAGCGCTCTGGTGACCAGCCGGCGTCGGGGTCGTTGTTGTTGATTGTGTCCTTGAAGGGCATTTCCAGAGTCATGCTCACGCAGCCGTGTGACGGGCCAAAGCGTTCTGCCAACTGGTTGGTGGACATGGCGAGGTTCGCTTTGCCGGGGCCGGAAATCCCATAGCCCAGCTTGGTCTGGAAATCGGGGGTGCGTTCTGACAGGCGATTGATGAACGCGGTGTAGCGGTCGCCTTGCGCGTCGGTCCAGGACGGGATGCCTTCGAACCCTGCCATGAAGGCGGCGGGAATGGCTTCGTCGGCGTGGACGTCCATTGCCCAATGCACGCCGGTCGCATCCATGGCGTTGCGGATCGCCAAAACTTCAGGGCTGCGTTCGGCGCTGGGTTCGGCCCATTCGCGGTTGAGGTTGACGCCCGCATAGTTGGTTCGCAGGTGCCCGCGGCAGCTGCCGTCGGGGTTGACGTTGGGGACGATGTGCAACCGGCATTTCTGCAGCAGCACCCGCGTATGCGGGTCGCTGGGGTCGGTGAGCATATCGAGCGCGCCTTCCATCCACCATTCAGCCTGACTTTCGCCGGGATGTTGGCGCGCATAGAGCCACAACTGCGTTTCGCCCTCGCCCAATTCTAGGCAGTCAATGGGTTGCCCTTCGATGCTGTGGCCAAGGCAGCGATAATCGACGCCCTCAATTCCTGCGACTTCGGAAACAAGGTCGTGGTGCCGTTCCATGCTGTAGGGCGCGAAATAGGCAAACCAGACAAGGCCGCTGGTGCAGGTATAGCTTATGGTCAGCGTGCCGCCGTCGGCATCCTTGTCATAGCGGCTATCGGCCCGGCCCCAGCTGTCGCGGTCTTCGGAGACGCAGGCGCGGTAATCGGGCCAGCCGCCGGGATAGGCGCTGCCCTCCAATCCGGTGATGCGAAGGGTGAGGTCGCTGCCCGGTTCTGCTGCGACGCGGAAATGGAACCATTGCGCAAATTCCGATTCGCGGTCCTTGCGGATCGCCAGTTTTGCCTCTGTCCCATTGATTTCGTGGACAATAATATTGCCGCTGTCGAACGCGGCGTTGATGTCGAAAATAGCCATGCCGCGCGTTTTAGCGGCGTGGGCAAATAAATAAACCGGTGTGTGAACGAAAAGCGGGCTTAAGGCACCGTAACCGTCTGCCCCGATTCGCCCGGAAAATCCTTGAACAGGGCCGCAGCCAGTTTTGAAGCGGCAATTCCCGGTTGCGCGGCGGGGGAGGCGGCACCTGCGCTTTGCTGTGCCTTGCCTTCCCAAATCACCAGATTGTCGCTGCGGCGAATCAGGCGGACGTTCAATGTGGTATCGACGCGATCCTTGTTGCCCAAAGCGCCAAGATCAAAGCCCAGCCCGACGCCCAGGCCCGATCCGTAGCTGCCGGTCGATCCGCCAACCCCGACCGAAACCGGCGAGCGTTGCGGTGCTGCAGATTTGCGCACATCGACATTGACTTCAGCGATGATGTCGCTGCTGTCGAGCTTGTCCTTGTAGCCAACCCGCTGCATCTCGCGCCCGACTGCCGCCAGATAGGGTGAAAGCGCAAGGCCATCGCCTGCCTTTGCGTCGCCTGCAGGGGTAACCATATAGCTGCCATTGCCATAGACCACGCCTTCGGCTGCGCGATGAAAACGGGTGACTTCGACAGGGCCGGTCGGCACCATGCAGGCGGACAGGGAGAGCGCGAGCGCTGCGGTGGCGAAAAGGCTGCGTAAATTCATAAACTCTCTCTAAACCGGTGGGGCAAAAGCCGCAATGGCGCTTGACTTTATTTGACGTCTCCCATATCGGCGCGCCTTCATTTCCAGCATCATGCACAGATAAAACGGGCCAAACCGATGAAGATCGTCAATTCCTTGAAGTCCCTTAAGGGCCGCCACCGCGACAATCGCGTGATTCGCCGTCGTGGTCGCGTTTATGTGATCAACAAGACCAACCGTCGCTTCAAAGCCCGCCAGGGCTGATTCGCCGGATTGATCGGCGCATGCGCGCCAGCAGCAACCGCCCCGGATTTCCGCGGGCGGTTTTTTGCGTTTTACGCTAGGGTGCTTCTATTGTGAGCGAAATTACATCTGTCGTTTTCGATGTTGGCAAAGTGCTGGTGCAATGGAATTTGCGGCACCTGTTCGCGAAGCTCATTGATGACAGAAACGAACTGGACTGGTTTCTTGCCAATGTTGTAACGCCAGAATGGCATTTCCAGCATGATGCCGGTCGGCCGTTGGCCGAGATGTTGTCGGAATTGAAAGCCGAATACCCTGCCTATGCAGCGTTGATCGACGCCTATGCGACGCGGTTTAACGAAACGATCCCTGGACCGGTACCGGGGTCATTCGAGATTGTCGAAGAACTGGCCGCGCACGGCGTGCCGTTATTTGCCATCACCAATTTCGGTGCGGAGTTCTGGGCGGCTTTTCGCCCGACCCAGCCGATCTTCGACCATTTCACTGACATCATTGTCTCGGGCGTTGAGAAACTGGTGAAGCCCGATCCGGCTATCTATCAACTCGCGCTTTCGCGTTTTGGTCTGGCCGAAGGTGAGGCGATCTTTATCGACGACAATCTGGCCAATGTGGAAGCCGCACGAGCCAATGGCTTTCACAGCCATCATTTCACCGATGCGGGCAGCTTACGCAGCGAACTGGCGATACTCGGGCTTCTCTGACAAAAAGCGCGCCCCAGCCCCTTCCCATGCGCGCCAGATTGTGCTTAGGCCGCGTGCGAATCCGGCACAAGCGAAAGGACGCGCTCTCCCATGAATATCCATGAATATCAGGCGAAAGAATTGCTCGCAAAATTCGGCGTTGCCGTGCCCAAAGGCATTGCCGCGTTGAGCGTTGAGGAAGCCGTTGCCGCTGCCAAGCAATTGCCCGGACCGCTTTATGTGGTGAAATCGCAGATTCATGCTGGTGGTCGTGGCAAGGGCAAGTTCAAGGAACTGGGCCCCGATGCAAAAGGCGGCGTTCGTCTTGCCAAGAGCATCGAGGAAGTCGAAGCCCATGCCACCGAAATGCTCGGCAACACGCTGGTAACGATCCAGACTGGTCCTGAAGGAAAGCAGGTCAACCGTCTTTACATCACTGACGGCGCCGACATTAAGCAGGAATTCTACCTCGCGCTCCTCGTCGACCGCGCAACCAGCCGGATCGCGGTTGTCGCCTCGACCGAAGGCGGGATGAATATCGAGGATGTCGCCCACGACACCCCTGAGAAAATTCACACCATCACCATCGACCCCGCAACCGGCCTGCAACCGCATCATGGCCGCAGCGTTGCCAAGGCGCTGGGTCTGAGCGGTGATCTGGCTAAGCAGGCGGCAAAGGTGCTTTCGGGTCTCTATTCTGCCTTCCTTGGCACCGACGCCGAACAGATTGAAATCAATCCGCTCGCGGTGTGCGAAGGGGCTAATGGCGACGAACTGCTGGTGCTCGACGCCAAAGTCGGCTTCGACGGCAACGCCATGTTCCGCCACAAGGATCTGGCCGAGCTGCGCGACCTGACCGAAGAAGACCCCGCCGAAATCGAAGCCAGCGAATATGACCTCGCCTATATCAAGCTCGACGGCAATATCGGCTGCATGGTCAACGGTGCCGGCCTTGCCATGGCTACGATGGATATCATCAAGCTGAACGGCGAATTCCCCGCCAACTTCCTCGACGTCGGTGGTGGCGCATCGAAGGAGAAGGTGACGGCCGCGTTCAAGATCATTCTGAAGGATCCGGCGGTGAAGGGCATTCTCGTCAACATCTTCGGCGGCATCATGAAGTGCGACATCATCGCTGACGGTATTGTCGCAGCGGCGAAGGAAGTGAACCTGTCGGTTCCCTTGGTCGTCCGACTGGAAGGCACCAATGTGCAGCAGGGCAAGGACATCCTCGCCAATAGCGGCCTGCCGATTGTTGCCGCCAACGACCTTGGCGATGCAGCCGCAAAGATTGTGGCCGAAGTGAGGAAGGCGGCGTGAGGATTATCCCTCTCCTTTGGGAGAGGGTTGCGCAGACTTGGCAACTTGTTGCCTAGTCCTAGCTGGGTGAGGGGATGCGCCGTCAATGGGGAAAAATCCCTCACCAACTCCAGCTAGGCGGCAAAGCCGCCAAGCTTCCATATCCTCTCCCACAGGAGAGGCGCGTCGCACTTGACGTTCACGTAAACGTCAAGCATAGGCGCAACAGTTTTCCGGCGGGTTTGCCCGCTGATCGAGTCGAGTAGGAAGGAAAGCACAATGAAGATCCTCGTCCCCGTAAAAAGGGTGATCGATTACAATGTGAAGCCGCGGGTAAAGCCGGATGGCACAGGCGTCGATCTGGCCAATGTGAAAATGTCGATGAACCCCTTTGACGAGATTGCGGTCGAAGAAGCGATCCGCCTGAAGGAAAAGGGTGCAGCGAGCGAGATCATTGCGGTTTCGGTTGGTCCGGAAAAGGCGCAGGAAACGCTGCGCACCGCGCTCGCCATGGGTGCGGACCGTGCGATCCTTGTGGTTGCCGAAGATGTTGAGCCGCTGGGCGTGGCCAAGCTGCTGGCGAAGATTGTCGAGGAAGAAGCCCCCGGTCTTGTCATTTTGGGCAAGCAGGCGATTGACGACGACAGCAATCAGGTGGGTCAGATGCTCGCCGCGCTGACCGGCCGTCCGCAGGGCACTTTTGCTTCGAAGGTCGAAGTCTCTGGCGACAGTGTTGCGGTGACCCGCGAAGTCGATGGTGGTCTGGAAACGGTGTCGCTGAAGACCCCGGCGATCATCACCACTGACTTGCGTTTGAACGAACCGCGCTATGCGAGCTTGCCCAACATCATGAAGGCAAAGTCGAAGCCGTTGGCGCAGAAAACCCCTGCCGATTATGGCGTGGACGTCAGCCCGCGTCTTAAAACGCTGAAAGTCGCCGAACCACCAGTGCGCAGCGCCGGGATCAAGGTTGCCGATGTGGATGCGCTTGTTGCCAAGCTTAAAGAAATGGGAGTCGCATGATGAAGACGCTCGTTTATGTCGAACATGACAATGCATCGATGAAGGATGCGACGCTTGCTGTCGTGACTGCCGCTTCGCAGCTTGGCGAAGTCCATGCACTGGTTGCCGGCCATAATTGCGGTGCTGTCGCCGATGCCGCTGCAAAGATCGCCGGCGTAGCGAAAGTGCACGTTGCCGATGATGCCGCTTATGCCAACCAGCTCGCCGAAAATGTCGGCCCGTTGGTCGCTGGCCTGATGGGTCATCATGATGCGGTGCTGTTCCCGGCAACCGCGCATGGCAAGAATATCGCCCCGCGCGTCGCAGCCCAGCTCGACGTGATGCAGATCAGTGATATCCTGTCGGTTGAAAGCGCTGACACCTTCACCCGCCCGATCTATGCCGGTAACGCGATTGCGACCGTGCAATCGTCGGATGCGAAGAAGGTGATCACCGTTCGCGGCACCGCCTTTGCCAAGGCCGACCCCAATGGTGGCAGTGCTGCCATCGAAGCCGTCAGCGGCCCGGGCGATGCCGGCACATCCAGCTTCGTTGGCGCCGAGATCGTCAAGCTGGAGCGTCCCGAACTGACCAGCGCCAAGATCATCGTCTCGGGTGGTCGCGCGCTCAAGGATGGCCCGACGTTCGAAGCCACCATCTTCCCGCTGGCGGACAAGCTGGGCGCGGCTGTTGGCGCATCGCGCGCTGCGGTCGATGCGGGCTATGTGCCCAACGACTATCAGGTCGGCCAGACCGGCAAGATCGTCGCCCCCGAAGTCTATATCGCGGTCGGCATCTCGGGCGCGATCCAGCACTTGGCAGGCATGAAGGACAGCAAAACCATCATCGCCATCAACAAGGATGAAGACGCCCCGATCTTCCAGGTCGCCGATATCGGTCTGGTGGCTGACTTGTTCAACGCCGTGCCGGAGCTGACTTCAAAGCTCTAAACGAGCACGTTCGATCCAATGCAAAGGGCGGCCAGAGATGATCGCCCTTTTTGCTTTGGCGCGTCAAAACCCTGTCGACACCGTCAGCGCCAGCCCACTTCCCGGCTCGACCTTTCCGGCGACACGTTGCCGCCAGTCGAGGCGGAGGTCGAAATTGGCCAGGCCTGTGTCGATCTTTGTGGTCAGCGTCGGGCCGATGTCGAGCCGATAGCTTTCGCTCTGCCCGCCCGCCCATGCGCCGATGCCACCGCGCAGTGGTGCGGGTTGGGGGCTTGGCAGGGCATGAGTCACGCGCGTTTGCGCATCGAAAAAGTCGCCACCGTCCTTACCACTGACCCAGCCTGCCTGACCATACGCATAAAGAGCGAAACCCGCTGGCAGAGGCTTGTCGTCAACCCCCGCCGCTGCAAATGCGGCAAAGCGGTCAGGGCCACCCAAACGGACACGACGTTCCGCCGCCAGCATCACAGGGCTGCCCGCAATGCGTTGCCAGCGCAGCCCGAAGGCCGCTTCCTTTTCGTTTCCGTCGGGGGTGATCGAAAAACGGGTGAACAGCGCAAGGCCTCGATCGACCGCTCCTGCCAGATCATAACCGGCGATCAGTGCGCTTTGGCTGCCTCCATATTGGCCTTCGGGTGCCAGTGCGGCACTGCCGCTGCCTGCGCGCCAGAAGCTGTAGCCATACAGCGAATATCGCCTTTGGGTTGCAGGGGTAGCGGCGGGAGCAGCGGTGGCGGCAGGTGCGAAACTCCCCCCGGACCCGACCTTCCCCTCAAGGGCAAGAGCGCGGCTGGGCAGGGTGGCCTCTGAAGCGCTCAAGGAGTTTTCCGCCGCTGCGACCCAAGGCGGCGGTTGAAACCCGGAAGGCGGGTCCCCGGCCGTCCAGGGTCGTACGGCCAGAGAAGGGGTGAAAGGTGCGATCAAGCGATGGTGCGTGGACGGACCATCGAGAGATCGCAGGGCGAAGCGAGGTGTGGTCTGCGCTATGCCTAGCTCTGGCAAATGCGCTGCGATGTGCGCGTTCGACTGCGGTTGTGCTCGCGGTACGGGATCACGGTTTGTGGCGTGTGCAGTCTCGACACCATTGTTGGTTACCGGAACAATCCGCGCCGCGATCCAACCGGCGACCACCAGCCCGATAAATCCCAATGCTTTGCCGCGATGCCTAGCCATCGCGCGCCACCTGACTTGGGAAGTTGCTGTGGTTGGTCTTGTCCCACGCCAATACTCCGCCTTTCATGTGCAGCAGATATTGCCAGCAGGCACGGCGCGCGGCCATGATCGCGATGATGTTGGCGATGATGGTGCGCGGAATGGATCGCAACGCTTCGCGCGAGCCATATAGCCGACCGACAAAAGCAGCGCGGACCGCCAGTCGCCAAAGCAGCATGCAGCCATTGGCCAGCAACAGACCTCGGATGAGTGGGGAATAGGCGGGAAACACAACTTGCCCGGCAGCTTTGCCGAGCATCAGCAAGGCAGTCAGTATGATGCACAGATAGGCGGTCAGCAACACAAGCGCCGCGAGCGGAGCTTTGCGGTCGCGCAGTCGCATCCAGAACTCGGCCCATCCGCCTTCCCAACCCAGCCGATCCCAGCCAGCCAACGCAATCCCGATGGTCCAGCGCGCCTTTTGCCGGACGGCAGTGTCGAGCCGGTCCGGAAAACAGGCTCGCGTTGCGACAAGGTCACCACATTCGTCGTGGATCGCTGCAAAAATCACCTTGCCCCGGTCGCGACCAATGGCGAGGCCCAGCTCATAATCCTCGGTCAGGCTTTCCGGATCAAAGGGGTTGCCGCCGCGCGCCAAGGCGATACGCCCGATCTGGTTGCGTTCGATGGCGCAGCCGACGCCAGCCAGCGGAACCGCTGCACCGATGGCCTCTCGCACCACCAGCGACTTGCCATGCGCTTCGGCAAATTCATCGGCATAATGCCCGCTGATCCATGCCGAGGATTTCAGGCTGACTGGAACGACCGGCAATTGAACCGCCGATCCTTTCTCGATAAGATAATCATAAAGCTGCAGTTCGTCCGGATGAACGCAGTCTTCGGCATCGTGCAGGATGAGAGCTTTGAACTTGTAACCTCCGGCGAGCTCATCGGACAGCAGTGCGCGCCACAGCCGGTTCAGGCAGTCAGCCTTGGTGGTTGGCCCCGGCTTATCGCACAAGACCAGTCGTATCGAGTCCGATCCCTTAGCTGCCTTCAACGCCGAACGGATAGACGCCGCATCATTCGGATAACAGCCGACATAGATTCGGAATATGGTGTCTTTGTCAGACCAGCTGTTGCGGCACTGCCCGATCATAGCGCCGATAACTTCGGCTTCTTGCCAAGCGGCGACAAAAACGGCCATCATGCCGGGGTTTTTGGGCCGCGACAGCTCGTGCGCGCGCATCGGCGGCTTGTTGCGGTAGCGCGCGGCCCAGCGATACGCCGTCCTGCCAATCCAGATCAGGTCAACGAGCAGGTCATCCAATGCGCCGACGAGGAACCAGACCGCACTGAACAGCAACAGCTCGGTCTGGCAATCAAGCATGATTTGCCAGAAGATCTGCAATTTTGGCGGGTCTATAAGCACGCAATAGTCTCCCGTTCAGGGAATCAACCCCTTTTGGAAAATCAGAACACTCATGTTGTTGGTTCTACGGAGGGCCTATTCGGTCGGGGCCGGTTCCGCTCTTCGATTATGCGATGCGCGGTGGTCCGCGGCCACCCCGATTACCATTGCCAGCAACGTCAGCAGTGACCAGATACCGCTGAAGCCGAAATAGACTCCAAAGCGGAAGCCGGGGGCAATGATGGTGGCGATGTGGGTGATAACGGTGATCAGATGAAATCCGGTTGCCCATAACGGCCAATAGGCCCGGCTTTTCAACGCGAGAATGTAAAGTCCCACCAGCAAAGCGGCGTCGATCGCTGCTATTGGCCAAGCCGTGTGCGACCAATTGGTCGTGTTTTGCGCAATGTCGGTCGCGATCGTCGCTGCGATAATCAGAGCGACCCCCGCTCTTCCGGCCTTTCCGCCCGCCAGAGCGCAAAACAGACAGGTGAGAACCAGCAACAACCAGAATAATATCTCGATCAGCATCGTGGTGTCCTGCATATCTCGGCTTCATGGGCGAATCCATGGTCCAGGTCAGCTTAGCAGCCATCAGCCGACTCGGTGTGCATTGTCGGTAAGGTTTGGCCCAGATTGGCCTGCGTCCAACCGTCGGGGCAGCCGAAATTGAATGGTGCCAGACTGCTGCGTCCCTTTATCGCGTTCAAGTGCCGGACGGTCTGGGCAATATCGGCACGCCCGGCGACGATCTGGCTGAGACCCGAAGTCAGACTTTGCAGCAATTTCTGACTTGAGCCGATTGGAACACCGCTCTGCTGAATGACTTCGACCACCGTTGTGCATAGTCGCAGCTCGGACAATATCGCATTATCGAGCGCGCCAATCGCTCCTTTGGTATCCGCGGCGACAACCGCGCCAATTTGTTCGTCAATTTGTAACACAGCCCCTCCTTCGCAAGCGAGCACCGTCTTGCGTTCGATAGATATGCCAATTGCAAATTTGCTGTTTCGCCAGCTCAGCTAAACGCTTTGATGACCCCTGCGACCACCAGCGCCAAAGTTACCACCATCGCCAACGACACGGTTGCGATATGGATGATGCGGATTGTCTTTTCGGTCCAGTCCAGTTCATTTCTTTGCCCTCCGATCGGGGGCAGGGTAAGGGCCTGCCTTCCGAGACGCGACCAGCTCCATGTCGGCGCGTCTGATGGAACAGTGGCAGAAAAGCTGTGTTCGACAAGGCTTTCAGATTGACTAGGCAGTTTCTGCCCATCTGCATGCGTCGCCAAAATGCGCCCTGCCGCCGCCCGTGATGGGGCATCCAACGTCTGGACAGCGGCCAGTATATGATTGTCTACGGTCGATGGAGAGAGCTCCAGCAAGCGTCCGATTTCTTTTGACGTATAGCCCTGAGCGACAAGCATCAGACAGTCACGCTGGCGATCCGTCAGGCGCTCGACCCGGTCAGATGACACTGGAGCGTCCTATTGAATCACGAAATGCCATGCGGCCAAATGTAATGGCAGCAATGGCACGACCATCAGAGTTGATGCCAGACAGTATGCGCCTTGCGATGCGACAGCCTATACTTAATCCTGCCTGCATCACGGCCAAGCCCCCTTCCACTGGCAAAACATCATATGTCATTCTGCCACACGATGTTACAACATTAGCGGACTTGCTCGCAATCACGCAACAAATTTGCTGCTCTCAATTGAATGCCATTTTCTATCAGTGCGGTTTTAGGTGACAAGTTGGAGGCCTGCTGATTAAGGCATCGGGATGATGGCAATCAAACCTGTTTCAGCACTGCGAGCGTTTCTTGACAGCGAGGCCGCTGGTGGGCTGATCTTGATCGCCACGGCTTGTCTCGCAATTATCATTGCCAATTCGGGATGGGCGCAAGCCTATAACGACATTCTGCATTTTCAGACGGGACCGGTGCTGACGCCCAAGCTAGGCGCGATGTCAATCCATCTATGGATCAACGACGGGTTGATGGCGATATTTTTCCTGCTGGTCGGGCTCGAGATCAAGCGCGAATTTGTCGACGGCCATTTGTCGAGCTGGTCGGATAGGCGCTTGCCGATTGTCGCCGCCATTGCCGGGATGGCGGTGCCCGCCGCGATTTACATCGCGGTTACCCAAGCGGACCCGACATTGTTTCGCGGCTGGGCAATTCCGGCGGCGACCGACATTGCCTTTGCCATTGGTGTGCTGGCGCTGCTCGGCAGCCGCGCCCCTGCGTCGTTAAAATTATTCCTAACGACCGTAGCGATCGTCGATGACATGGGGGCGGTTGCGATCATAGCGATATTCTATTCGCATGAGATCAATTTCGTTGCCCTCGCTTGTGCCGCGATCCTCTGGTTTGCAATGCTGGGTCTCGGTCGGTGGCGCGCGGAGCGGATGTGGCCGTTCCTGATTCTTGCGGCTTTGTTATGGTATGCCATTCTGCTTTCGGGCGTGCACGCGACGATTGCCGGCGTGCTCGCTGCCTTTGCAATTCCTTTGCGCCGGACCAAAGCCGGACCCGATGCCGAGGATTCGCTGCTGCACCGGTTGGAGCATTTGCTGGCAAAGCCTGTTGCTTTCGTGATTGTCCCGCTGTTCGGATTTGCCAATGCCGGGGTGTCTGTGGCCGGGCTGGGGCTGGCCGATCTGTTTTTGCCGCTTCCATTGGGAATTGCGCTTGGGCTGTTCGTCGGAAAGCAGTTGGGGATTTTCGCCGCCGTCTGGCTTTGCGCAAAACTGAAATGGGCAGCACGACCCAAAAATGCCAGCTGGGTGCAGATTTACGGCGTCTCGTTGCTTTGCGGAATCGGCTTCACGATGAGCTTGTTTATCGGCGGCCTTGCTTTCCCCGACCCGACCCGAGCTGAAGCAGTCAAGATCGGGGTCTTGATGGGCTCTCTGCTCTCTGCATTGGCAGGCGCTGCTGTGTTGCGTTTTGCCCGTCCACCGATTCGGCAAAAATAAAGGGGCGACGAGCGCCCCTTTTACTCTGCACATTGGGCAGATTGACTGGTTTTCAGCCTTATTTGATCTTGGCTTCCTTGAACTCGACATGCTTGCGCACGACAGGATCATATTTGCGAAAGCTCAGCTTTTCGGTGATGTTGCGCGGGTTTTTCTTGGTGACATAGAAAAATCCGGTGTCAGCGCTGCTGACGAGTTTGATTTTCACTGTGGCTGGCTTGGCCATGGCCCTATCCTTCGAATCAATCAGGTAAAAAGAAATGGGGCAGCGCGCAGCCGCCCCGAAACAGGCGGGCCAATGCACGCTGGGCCGACAAAAGTCAACTGCCGTTGCACGAATCAAATGTCTTTACGCGGCATTAACCCTGTTTGGGCGATAGTGTCGCCACGAAGCAGGGAAAGGCAATCGGGGCATGAACTATTCGCACGACAATATGCTGCTGGTCCGCAAGGAACTGGCGGAGCTGCTCGATGCCTTGCGAGCCACCGCCTTCGATGCCAGCCCTTTGCAGTTCCTGCTGCGGCTCGAACATATTCGTGACTTTGCGCAAGGACGTGGTTTGACCGCCATTGCCGAGATCGCCGCAACATTCGAAGCTGCGCTGCAACGCGTTGGCGCACGTCGGCAATCGACGTCAATTGTCGAGAGCTTCGTTGCGATCCTCGATGATGCAATCGGCGTGGCGCATGTTCACCCGAAAGCGTCTGAGGCATTGCTCGCTTCCGTCGCCATTCGTCTCGGCGGCTGACGGCAGCGCCGTAGTCGGCTATCGCCGCTCGTCATGGAAACTTTCCTTATTGCCTTCATTGCGGTTGCATTCGCCGAAATGGGTGACAGGCCGCAATTGCTGGCGGCCGCTTTGGCCTCGCGGTTCGGACGTAATGGTCCGGTGATCGCAGGCCTTGTGATCGCGAGCCTGATTAACGCCCTAGTCTCGGCCTATGCCGGATCGTTCATCAAAGACTGGATCAGCGAAGATCCGCTGCTTTTATTCCGCTCGCTCGCCTATCTGTTTGCAGGCGTCGCTATGCTTGCTCCACGCAAAGCAATAGACCTGTTGGCAGGATGGAAAACCGGCCCGTTCTGGACGTCATTGCTTGGGCTGTTCATTCTGCAATTCGGCGACAAATCGCAATTCATCATTGCCGTCGAAGGCGCCGCCGGGCAACATTGGCTATTGGCGGCGCTCGGCGGATGGCTCGGGATGCTGGTTGCGGGGATTGCCGCGATCATTCTCAAACAAAGGCTCGCCGAACTCCTCCCGCTCAAGGCTTTGCGGTTGACCGCAGGCGCGTTAATGCTCGCTCTAGGGGTGGCAATGGCACTAAGTGCGTGGCGAATATTGTAAAATTTATCGACACTTACCCAAATTTTCCGAAACAACCTTGCATTCGGTTTTGCGTTCTTTAACACAAAGATAATGGTCGCAACCAAAATAGGCGCCACGCGGCAAACAATAGCTGCGGGACCATCCAAACATTCTGGCTGATTTCAGCATGGGGGTCGTGTGACTATTGCTATAAAGCCTTTTTCTATAACTTTCGATCAATCTCACCTGGATGATCTGTATGTCAGGTTGAACAATACAAGGCTCCCGGAAAGCGAAACTGCCGAGGATTGGGATCAAGGCCTGCCTCTCCAATATGCGCAGGAACTTCTGGATTATTGGAAATCGCAATATGACTGGAGGCGTTGTGAAACGGCGTTAAATTGTCTGCCCCATTTTCTGGCAACGATTGATGGCCTCAATATTCACTTCGTACATATCCGCAGTTCGCGGAAGGATGCTCGGCCTTTGATTATGACGCATGGCTGGCCGGGCTCTATCCTCGAGTTCATGGACTGCATAACCGCACTGATCGAACCGGCCACACCGGATGCTCCCGCCTTTCACCTCATCATCCCCTCGCTTCCCGGTTACGCATTTTCAGGAAAGCCTCCCAAGGCAGGCTGGTCAATCGAGAAAACCGCGACCGCCTGGGATAGCTTGATGCGCGCGCTGGGTTATGACCGCTATTTTGCCCAAGGCGGCGATTGGGGCGCGATGGTAACCGCAGCGATTGGCTCACAAAATCTCGGCGCCTGCGCCGGGATTCATGTGAACATGCCCGTCGCTGCACCTCCTGCGGAGGTGTTAGCCGATCCGACTGATTATGAACGCGAGGCTCTGGTGCGGCTTGGCTGGTACAGGGACAAAGACAATGGCTATGCGCGTATCCAGTCCACGCGACCGCAAACAATCGGCTATGGACTGACAGACTCTCCTGTCGGACAGATGGCGTGGATTGTGGAAAAATTCCACGGCTGGGCCGATTGCGATGGCCATCCTGAAAATATCTTCAGCAAGGACCAGTTGCTCGACAATGTCATGCTGTACTGGCTGACCGCATCTGCGGCATCATCCGCTCGGCTTTATTGGCACAGTTTTGACGAACAGAACCGCCCTGAAGTGCATGTCCCGACCGGGTGCAGCCTGTTCAAACAGGAAATCTTCCGGCCATCGCGGCGCTGGGCAGAAACCCGGTTCAAGAATATCAGCTATTGGAACGAGATCGACAAAGGCGGCCACTTCGCCGCAATGGAGCAGCCCGAACTGTTTGTTGACGAACTCCGCAATTGCTTTGGCGGGATGAGCCTTTAAACCAATGCCATGGGCAGATTGATTGCACGGCGGCTTTTGACGGCGATTCCGACGCTGCTTGCGATTATCATCCTGTCATTTGTTCTGATGCGTATCGCACCGGGCGGGCCTTTCGATGGCGAACGGCCACTAGCGCCCGAAGTTCGTGCCGCACTTGAGGCTGCTTATGGCCTGGACAAGTCACTATCCGAACAGGTGTGGATGTATCTCGGCCGCTTGGCGCATGGCGACTTCGGACCGAGCATGGTCTATCGCGATTTCACCGTCAGCGGACTGATTGCAGAGGCATTGCCGGTGTCGCTGTTGATCGGCGGATGTGCGCTGATGCTGGCGGCTGTGCTGGGGATTTCAATCGGATTGTGGGCGGCATTGCGCGCGGGCAAGTGGCAGGACGAAGCATTGATGCTCGGCGCGACTTTGCTCACGGCGTTGCCGACTTTTGTGACCGGACCTTTGCTGGCGCTGGTCTTTGGGCTGTGGTTGGGCTGGCTGCCAGTATCGGGGCAGAATGACGGGTTGAGTTGGCTGATACTGCCGGTCATCGCATTGGCACTGCCGGTAACAGGCGCCGTCGCCAAGCTGGCGCGCGCGGGGCTGGCGGGTGAACTCGGCGCGGACCATATCCGTGCGGCGCGGGCGCGTGGGATTGCTCCGCTGACCATCTTGCGCCGTCATGCATTGCGCCCCGCACTGGTTCCAGTCGCGAGCTATTTGGGGCCAGCGGCGGCTGCGCTGTTGACCGGTGCGGTGGTGATCGAAACCGTCTTTGGTCTGCCCGGAATGGGTCGCTATTTCGTACAAGGTGCACTCAACCGCGACTATCCACTCGTGCTGGGGGTAGTGACGCTTTATGCCGCGCTGATCATCCTGTTCAACCTGTTCGCTGACCTCATCTATGGCTGGCTCGACCCAAGGATGCGCGAGGGATGAGCGCTATGGTTCACACAAATGGTGTAGCGCTTTTGGGCGAGGGTGTGAGAATTTGTTTCGCACGAAGACACGAAGACACGAAAAGCGCAATCTTGTTCCGGTGCGCAGCGCCATTCGCGAACCCTTTGTCAAAATTTAGGGTATCGGTGGTTGAGGAAATGGCCCTTCGGGCCAAAGTAAACCCCTTCATGTCTTCGTGTCTTCGTGCGAAACTAAAAAATCCTGACCTTTCGGGTCTGACAAGGCGCGTGCGATGAAACCCGCACTCATCATCGTTGCCCTAATCGCGCTTGCGGCGTTGCTCGTCCCGCCCTTACTCCCTTACGATCATATCGCGATTGATTGGGACAGCGTGCGTGTCGGTCTGTTCACCGATGGTCATCTACTCGGCACCGATGATCTGGGGCGGGACCGTCTGGCGCGGTTGCTGGTGGGGACACGGGTGACTGTCTCGGTCGCGCTCGCCGCTGCGTTGGTCGCATTGGTGATCGGCGTTACCTGGGGCGCGATTGCCGGCTGGGTCGGCGGACGCACGGACGAGTTGATGATGCGCATCGTTGACGGGCTTTACGCTCTGCCCTTCATGTTCGTTGTCATCTTGCTGATGGTGGTATTCGGACGGTCGATTCTGCTGGTGTTTCTCGGCATCGGCTTTGTCGAGTGGTTGACGATGGCGCGGGTGGTGAGGGGGCAAGTGATTGCACTCAAACAACGTCCCTTTGTTCTGGCGGCAGAGGCGGCCGGTTCCCCGGCACGCGCGACGCTGTTGCGCCATATATTGCCCAATGTCGCGGGGGTGGCGGTCGCTTATCTGATGCTCACCGTGCCGCAAGTGGTGATGATCGAGAGCTTCCTGTCGTTCCTAGGACTTGGCGTGCAGGAGCCGCTTACCTCGCTCGGTATCCTCGTTAACGAAGGCGCAGAGGAGATGGATATGCATCCGGCAGCGCTGTTGTTGCCTGGCGGTGTTTTGGTGGCTTTGATTGCCTGCCTCACCATTGCCGGTGAGCGCTTTCGTGACCGGCTGGCGGATGCGGCGAAATGAGCGACGGCTATTTACTTCAGAATCTCTCGATTCGTATCGGTGAGCGGCAGATTGTTGACGATATAAGTTTCTCCCTTGCGCCCGGCGAAATCGTCGCGCTGGCAGGCGCTTCGGGCGCGGGCAAGAGCATGAGCGCGATGACGCCCTTTGGCCTAAGCGCGGGTAAAGCCAGTGGCTCGGCGATGTTTGACGGGACCGAGCTGGTCGGCCTTTCAGAAAGCGAGTTGAGCAAGGTTCGCGCGGAAAAGGTTGGCTTCGTCTTCCAGCAACCGCTGACCGCGCTCACTCCGCACCGCACCGTGCGTCAGCATTTGAGCGAAGCCGCGATGCAGGCAGGCGGTGCCAGCCCTGACAAAGCAGCGATGGTCGCGATGCTGGAGGCTGTCGGCCTGACGCGGCCCGACGAAAGGCTGGCGCAATATCCACATCGGCTTTCGGGTGGTGAGCGGCAGCGTGTTTTGATTGCTGCAGCGCTGGCACATGGGCCG
>Ga0075154_10001119_pt1 | contig 19859 bp, 10 predicted proteins | sample JI71714BDNA_FD_70965 | JGI IMG/M metagenome (GOLD analysis project Ga0075154, IMG submission 70965) | Wastewater effluent complex algal communities from Wisconsin, to seasonally profile nutrient transformation and Carbon sequestration -... | ecosystem: Engineered > WWTP > Effluent > Algae...
AAATTGTATTCATAAATGAATAAAGGTTTATTGAAATGTACCTGATTCCTTTGAATAATTCTCAGCTTCTTTTATAGACAAAAAAGACAAAATCCGAAGAAACCGACCAATAATAATTAATAAACTTCAGATTCTTTGACAAAACCAACATTTAAAACACACCGATTTATTAAGTTTTTTCTTGAAAACGAGTTTTTAAAATTATCTAAAAAATCCTTTTTCTTTTTTAACAAATGGTAATAAACCTAAAATTCTGGCTGTTTTAATTGCTTTTGTTAAATAACGTTGTTGTTTAGTTGTTATTCCTGTTTTTCTTCTTGGAATAATTTTTCCAGTAAAATAAATATATTCTTGTAACAAACTTCGGTTTTTATAATCGATAATTTTACGATCATAAATTTTTTTATTTCTTGATTTTAAAAGAATAATTACCGATTTTGGTGGTATAACAGGTAATGTTAATGTTCCACCTTTTTTTCTCTTTGAAAATTTTTTACTACGTTTTTTCTTTACTTTTAAAGAAAGAACATTTTTATATTTTCGACGCTTTGGCAATTGTTTTGCCAATTTCTGACTAACTACTGTACCCATACAAATTATAGATTAAATAATTTTTTTTTTGTTACTTTTTAACCGCTCTGTCCTTTCTAACTAATAATATTTTTTTAAGAATAAATTAAACTTTAACTTTTTTAAAGTTTAGTATATTTTTTAAAAATACATTAATAAATGTCTATCAACCGAATAATTTTTTATTCGTTTAAATTATCACTTTTTTTATTTTACTTTTTTAATTCTTTTAAAAATTATAGTAAATTAAAAATAATTGTCAAATAATAAAATAAAACCAAAATTATAATCAATAGAATAATGATTGAATATTTTTTTTGTATTTTATAATTAGTAATCGAGAGAACCTTGGAAGATAAAAAGTGTTCACACAATTTTCCAAACACGCTTAATTACTAGAACTATTTATTAGAAAAACTTTTTTTTAACTTAAAAATTAAAAACCAGAAAACTAAAGTGTCTTATCGCGTTTCTTATTTTAAATAAGAAACGCGATAAGACACTTTAAAAAAGTAATCGTTAAAATACTTTTTTACAAGAAAAAATTTTTACGTTTTTTTTCAAATCTTTATAAACCTTCAACTGAAACTTGTAAAAATTTCGCCAATTCAGCAGCTTGTTTTTCAACTTCTTCAACCGTTAACGGTTGTCCAATTTGACTTAAAGGAATTTCACGTTTTCCTTTTACACGTAAATATAATGTACGTTGAGGATTAACTCCTTGTTTTAAATCTACTTTTATTGCTTCAACTTCTTTTAAAGAATATGATATATCAATACAACGTCCTTTACCTGGGAATCCCCAACGAAAAATACGAATATTTCCGGATTTTTTATTAAATTCATTAAAACCTCCGCCAACATTCCAAATAATAGTTAACCATAAATAAATACTTAATAAAAGACCTAAAATTCCATAAAAAGACATAACTAGACCTTGTGGAAAGAAACTAATATTTTGAACTTGCAAAAAGGGTAACAAATTTTTTCCAAAATAACTAGATAAACCAGTGCATAAAAAACCAAAAGCACCTAAAAAAACTACTGAAGCCCACCAAAAATTACTTAATCGACGAGAACCCGTGATAACATAACGACGTATCAAATTTTCGGAATTCATTTTAATTAAAATTTTATAAAATTTAAAAATCATCCTCAATTATTTTTATTCTTCCACCCTATTTTCTCTAAAAGAATAATCAAATTTTTCGGAAGGAGGGACAACAAACTCAGTATTAATTTTCTAAAGTTGGTTGCCTATCCTTACTAAAAATTGAGTCAGGAAAAACACACGTGTTTCTCCTTTCGAAATTCTTCTTTAAAATACTTTTCTAAACAAATTCAATGAAAAAAACATGTAAAGTTTCCGATAGTAACTTCAAAATAAAATTTGTTTTAAAAGCAAATAAAGAAAATTTGCTTTAAGTTAAATCTCACAAATGAGCTAATTACTGTGTAGCTTAAAAAAAATGAGTAAGCAGAAGAATTATTTTAAAAAATGAATAAACGATTGTAAAACATACACTATATCCTTATAAAAAAGCTCTTCAAAAGGTCTATTTTCTTTTTCAATACACGTTTCACTAACAAGAGGACAAATAGTAAAGTGAAAAAGGAACGAAACTAAGACCATCATATTATTAAAAAAAGTAACTTTTTCGCTTGACTACTAGTAAAGAAACCACATACACGTTGGATTCGGGTATGTGGTTTCTTTTCGAATCTTCATTCTACGTTTGCCTATTTTCAAAATTTATTTTAAATTTGGATATTGATATTTTTCATATAATTTTTGAATTGTTTTACTATATATTTTTTTATTTTCAAAAAAACTATTTTTCATAATTTTTGCATGTTGAAATTTAATTAAAAGATTAGTCAAATTTTTGGTAGCAAGTTTTAAAGCTGTTCTCGGTAAGATACTACCATTAGTCCAAATTTCTAAAATAATAATATCTTTTGGTGATTGATTAAATTGATCAAAAAGATCTTCAGAATAGAAATTTTCTTTATTTTTTGAAGTTAAATCCAAACAAAATAATGACCAATAATTTGAACCAAAAAATAAATCCTCTGAGTGTTGATTCAAAGATGTAGAATCAAAGTTTTTATTCGACGAAACTTGAAGAAAATCAGTTTTTAAATTTTTTTTGGTTTCAATTTGTTCAAAAAAAATTGATTTCATGGCGTTTTGTTCAAAATTAGATGAATTATTAGTAGAAAACTGATTATTTATATTAAAATATATATCATTAAAAACTTTTTGTTTACTTTCTTCTAAGATATAATTAACTTTTGTTACAGGCATAAAAACAGCGTCTATAAATAAAGGCTTTGTATTATTTGTATAAGAAACTTTATTTTGTAATGAAGAAAATAAACTGTAAAAATCTAACTGTGGAAAAGATTTAAAATTTGAACAATAAGTTCCTGGATAAGTTTCTAAATATTTAACAACCTTAATTAAATTTGAAATTAAAGCATAATTATCAAAGGAAGTTTTACTTTTTGATAAAGAATTTATCTTATCATTGAACGAAGAATTAACATTTAGTTTTGAAAGTTTTATAGCTAAAATATATAAAATTTGTTTTTTAAATAAATTAATAAACCAATTTTTATTTTTTGAATTTTCAAAAATTTTATTTATTGAACGATAATTTTTAACTGTAAATAAGCAGACTTTTTTATTTTTTAAAACTAACATTTTCTGTTTAGTATTTCCTAATTGACCAAGGTTTACCTTTTCTTTAGAATACAAATTTTTTAAGAAAATTTTATATTCCAATGCCGTATTTACTACTGCACTTCTCGATACAAAATTGTTTAAATTTGAAAGAAATAAATTATCATTTTGAAGTGAAAGCAAAGAGTTTTTTTCAGAAAAAAGGGTAGTTTTTGTTTTATATTTTTTTTGTAAACGTTTTATAGTTTTAGCTTTTTTTTGGGCTCCAGAAAAAAATTTCAAAGATTCATGCTGTTTATCTAAAACTAATGAAGTTAAAGAACTATTTGAATCTTCTAAAATCGGGGTTTGTACTAAATAATTCTTTCCTTGACGAATTATCAACTTTATTTTAAAAATTCCATCAGAGCTTAACGTTGCAATGTATTGTTCAGGATCAACACATTCAATTGTTGATGGAATAAGTATGTCACCCGCACGTACAACACCTGGACCTTGGCAATAAATATAAGCTGTTTGCGGACGTTTTATAGATTTTTTTGCTTTTAAAACAACTTGTTTTAAATTTAATAGAATATCTAAGACTGACTCACGTACACCAGTTAAAGTAGAATATTCATGACTAACACCTTCTATTTCAACCGATGTAATTGCTAACCCACTTAATTCTGAAAGTAAAGAACGACGTAAGGCATTTGCTAAAGTAAGACCTTGACCAAGTTCTAATGGGCCAATATAAAATTTTCCGTAAAAACTCGTTTTATGTTCCATTACCGATTCACGACATGAAAGTATGATGGGATTTGAAATAAGTTCTGTTTTCGATTGTAACATTAAAGTTTTATTGATTAACATATTTAAAGAAAAAATAAAAAATTTTTACCTGTTTTTATAAAAAACTCTCAACGAAAAAACTCTACTTTTTTAATAATTACTAACTAGACTTAAAATTATAAAAAAAAATATATTTTTTAGAATAGCAAATAAATATAAACAAAATTACAGTTAATCTTTATTTTTTAGTAAAAAATAAAGATTATGGACTCATGACCGAAAATAATTTAATAAAATTAGACAAATATAACAATAAAATCATTGCTTTTTAAGACTCTCTCATTATTAACTACTAATGAAAAAACTAGACTTTAAGTAACAAAACAAAACTATTACTATACTATAAAAATTATAAATGTTTATAAAAAATAATTAATTTACATTAAAAAAAATTTTAACAACTACAACGATGTTAAAAGTTTATTCAACTCAAACTATAAAAAATTTCTATTTAACTTTATAGTTTCTAGTTTATAGTTTTTTCCTTATAAAAAAGAAAAAAACTATAAACTTTTAAAGACAAAAAACTAGAATAATAACAAGAAAAATATCCTATAACAAAAATTAAAAAAACTTAACGTTTATGATATTGTGAAGCTTTACGTGCTTTCTTTAAACCATATTTACGACGTTCTTTAATTCGTGAATCTTGTGTTAAAAAACCATTATCTTTTAATGATTTACGATATTCGCCTTTAAATTCACATAAAGCACGTGCTACGCCTAATTTTATTGCATTAGCTTGACCAATTTTTCCTCCACCTTGAACTTTAACGATAGTATCAAAAGTTGACAATAAATCTTGATCTGAATTATAATCCATTTGAAGTTGTTTTAACGGAGCATCAATTGCTAAAATTGAACGCGGATCTTCTTGTAAATAAACAGTGGCTGGTAAACCGTTAATGATAAATTGACCCGAACCTTCTACTAATTTAACTTGTGCTGTAGCTTCCTTACGACGACCAATACCTGCGGCTAAAACAGAAAATTGTTTAGACATAAACTAACGTTCCTCCTTCTTTATTTATTTATAAATGTATAAAAATAAATTAGCTTTTTAAAATAAAAAAAACTAACTTTTTTGTAATAATCCTTTAGCTATAATCAATTGTTAATACTTTTTTATTTTTTTTTTTATTATGTTACATTAAAAAAGCATTTAATTTAAAACTAAAAAGAAATGACAAAAACTTCTACTTAACTAATCATTTTTTAAAAATGCGACGTAGAAGATATTGTGAAATCAATTACTTACATAAAAAAAATATATTAAAACATGAAAAAATCAACTAAAAAAATTTTTAAAAAAACTAATTTGCAGATAAATTGCTATTATCTTCCGAATTTGTTACTACATTATCTTGCAAATTATTTAAATCTAATTTTGCTAAAACAAGAGCGCGCATTGCTCGTTTTAATACTTTTCTTTTCCAAGTATTTTTTCGTAAATTTTTTTTTGATTTTGAAGTACGTTTTTTAGGTACAGCCATTTGTTACTATAAAATAAAATTTTTTGAAAAGTTTTCCTTTCAACTTTTCAATACCGTATATGTAAATTTCCAAAATTTTTGGACCCTAATTGGGCGGTAAAAATGAAATTTATTCATTCTAAAAGAAAAATGAGCGAAAATAAGAACAACTTAATAAAAATAAAATAGAAAAACAACCTATATAAAAGTTTGTTAACCCATTGTAGAAATATTTATTTGTTTTAAAAGATTCGAATGATCTGCTTTATAAATTCCAATATCTAAGCATAAAGCTTGTAATTCACAAACCATTACTTTAAACGATGCAGGTGTCCCGATATACAATGGTTTCTTATATAAAATATAATCCCAAATTGTTAATCTACCCGTCACATCGTCTGATTTAATAGTTAAAAGTTCTAAAAGCGTAAAAGCTGCGCCATAAGCTTCAATAGCCCAAACTTCCATTTCACCTAGACGTTGACCCCCATGTTTTGAACGTCCTTTTAAAGGTTGTTGAGTGATTAAAGAATAAGGTCCTGTCGAGCGAGAATGCAACTTATCATCGACCAAATGCACTAATTTAATCATATATGAATAACCACTTGTCATTGGTTGATCAAAACAATCTCCTGTACGACCATCATATAATTTTAATTTTCCAGGATTTGTTGGTTGAAAAATCCAAGATTGACCTGTTTTTCGTTTTGCTTCATAAAGTTTTGAAAATACAAAACTTCGTGAGGCTTCAGGACCGTACGATTCATCGAATGGTTTTATTCTATACTGCTCTCCTAAATGTTTTCCTGCTAAACCTAGTAAACATTCAAAGATTTGACCAACATTCATACGAGAAGGAACACCTAATGGATTTAAAGCCATATCGATCGGGGTACCGTCTGGTAAATAAGGCATATCTTGACGAGGTAAGATTTGTGAAATAATTCCTTTGTTACCATGACGTCCAGCCATTTTGTCACCAACTTGAACTTTTCTTTTTTCGGCTAAATAAATATTAACTGCTGTTATCACTGATGACTGTTTTTTTAGATTTGATTTTAATTTTACCTTTCTTTTCATTTTAGCAAACTTGAACTTAATTTTATCTCTTGACCTAGCAGACAAAGATTGAGCTGAAAGTCTTTTTAAATTAGTAAAGTGTTTGATTTTTTTTTTTGAATTGTATAAAAGACAAAATTGACGTTTTTTTGAAAACTTTGACTCAAAAGCAAAAGTAGAATAAACTAAATATTTCGGATCCGAAGACCTAAACGTTCTTTGATTTAATAAATTACGTCTTGACTTGAATAATTTTAGTTTAAAATTTAAACAATCAGCATTAGGTTTATTAAATTTCTGTAAAAATTTTCCTGGAATAACATCTAAATTAGGAAGTCCCCAGCCTTTTTTAACGAACAAGCTTTTCTTAAGCTGACTTTTCATAAATTTGCTTTTTTTTATAGCCTGCGAAAAAAAATTTCTAAGTTTTAAATTTTTAAAACTAGACTTTAACTGAAAACCATTTTTAATAAGAGAAAAATTTTTATTTACCCCATAATCAGAAGGGAAAGTTTGAATTTTTATTACTTTAGCTTCAAGACCTCTAGGCACACGTAAAGAAGTATCACGTACTGAATAATCTATAGTTTTACCAAGAATTTCATTATATAATTGTACATAACGTGCAACCTCTTTTTTCGATTCTAATGGAGTAATTTTACCAACTAAAATATCTCCTTCTTTTAACCAACTACCCAATTGAGCAATCCCATTTTTATCTAAATGATTTAATTCATTAGTCTCTTTCAATAAAGCTATATTTTTTGTAATTTGTTCATCCCCGTAAGGAGTTTTTTCGATTGAAACATCATATTTTTCAATATGGACTGAAGTATACAAATCGTCATAAACAAGCCTTTCGCTAATTAAAATGGCATCTTCATAATTGTAACCTTCCCAAGGTAAATATGCAATTAAAATATTATGACCTATTGAAAATTCTCCTTGTATACTAGCAGAACAATCTGAAATTAAATCACCCGATTGAACCCAATCACCTTCTTTAACTAAAGGTTTATGAACTAATGTTGTATCTTGATTTGATCGATGATAAGATTGTAATGAATATTCAATTGGAAGTAAATTTAAAGCTTTTAAATAACCCATAAAAAACATAATTTTATTTTGGAAATGACGCCTTCAAGTCAATAAGTCATCAATTATAAAAGAAAAAAAAAAAATTCACTTGATAAATTATAACTATTGAAAGTTTGTATTTTCAAATCCTGTGAGTTTCATCAAGTAGGTCCAATAAAAATAAGCTTCGCTCATTTTTATCTTTTCAATGATTTTTTTCTTTTTTTTTGAATTAATCAATTTTCTTTTTAATTTGATTAATTCAAAAAAACTTTTCCAATTTTACTAGCACATTAAATTCTATTTGGATAAAACCACTTTAACTATTAATAATTATCCTTTATAAATTCTACTTTTTAAATAAACTTATAAAAGACAATTTTTAATAAATATAAAAGAGAAAAATGAGCGAAGCTAAAATGATCTTGGTTATTTCATCACATTGGTCTTAGCTTCGCTCATTTTTCTTTTATAATCAAATTTAGTAAAGAAATTTTCGAGAGGGAAAACCCACTCTGTTATATTTTAATAGTGTGGGTTTTCCCTCACTAAAATTACATTTTAGTAGACAAGTTTGATATTTTATAGATTATTTTGAATTCAAATTATTAAGCTTTAGCTAAATTTTTTACTACTTGATATCTTGCTTTTGCACGTTTAAATTGTGTATTAGCTTCTACACGTTGTTTTGTACTTTGAGCTTGTTCTAGTTTTTCTTTAGCATTTGTAAAATCTGCTTCTGCTTGATCAGCATTAATTGTTTCTGCAGATTCAGCTTCATTAACAAGTAAAATTACACGATTTTGACCAACAATACCAAAGCCACCCATAATAGCTACAGATGTCCAACCTTTATCAGTACGAATTAACATTGCACCTACATCTAAACCAGTAATAATAGGAGCATGATTTTTTAAAACACCCATTTCACCTGTATTCGTTGGTAAAATAATTTCATCCGATTGACCATTCCAGAAAATACGTTCTGGAGTCATAACACAAACTTGTAAACTCATAAATAAAAATTCTATTAATATATTCGTAAAAATTCAACAAACTTTTATAATATGCGTACATTTTCAAAAAGTATTTTAAAGTTCTTCACGATAAAAACTAATACGCAAAACTTTAAAATACTTTTTATTTATTAGCTAAAACAATAACATAGTTTTCACAATTTGACAACAAATTAATAGTAAAGTGAAAAATGCACCATTTGAAATAGAATTGTTAAAGAGAATATTTTTCTTTTACAATCAGATTATAAGATCATGGATCTTAGCTCATTTTTCGCTTTTAAATTACTTGTTCACTCTTCTGTTATAAATTCAAATCTTTTTAAATTAGTTTAATTTAACGGTAATATTACCAGTTCCAGCAGAGATTAAATTACCAATAATAACATTTTCTTTTAAACCATTAAGAAAATCAATATTTGTTTTAAAAGCGGAACGACTTAATACTTTTTTAGTATGTTGGAAACTTGCTGCTGATAAAAAACTATTAACTTCTAATGAAGATCGACTTATACCTAACAAAATTGGTTTATACGTTATTTTTTTTAGATTTGGATGTAAAGAATTCCACATTTCTACTATGTATAAATCTACATGTTCACCACGGAAAAAACTAGAATCGCCCCTACTTGTAATATAAACTTTACTAGTCATTTGCTTAACAATTACTTCTAAATGCTTATCCGAAATACTTACGCCTTGTGATCTATAAATACGTTGAACAGAATTTACAAGAATAAGTTGAATAAAAGAGAAAGATTTACGAACCGAAAGTTTTAAACTAAACTTCGTTTTATAACGTTCAAAAACAAAAGTTAATAATTTATGTAAATTGTCTTCTTCTTCTTTTCCTTTAAAAGTTGAACGAGCTTCAAGTAATTGTTCAACTTTTGGAATCCCTTGGACAATATCACCAGTTTTTAATTGTTTAAAAGGTAAACTTAATAATGGTTTATTTTTTTCTACTAAATCACCATGAGAATAATGAAAAATACAATTCGGCGATAAAAGAAATGATTGTGTTTTTCTTACCGTAATTTTAGAATTATTAAAATGAATAACAATTCCAGACTCAGAACTACTACCACAACTTTGATTATTGAAATTAAAATAATCTCCTCTAGCAACAAATTTTCCTAAATAAGTTTGATTTTTGCTAAAAGATGAGTGAGAAGAAGAAAGAAATTTATGTTGCTGATTGAAATTACTGATTAAAGAGAAAGAGATTTGATCTTTTTTTGTTAACATCAAATATCTATTTCTTTGTGTATTTTGTAACCAATAGTACTTGTCATGGCGTAAAATTTCACCGAAAAATGAACTTAAATAACGTGTTAAAGCAATTTCTTGATGATTTAACTTAGTATTAAAATAAATTTTAGCAGATAAACCTTTCATTTGCAAATTATACATATTTTTACTAAATTGAAAATTTTGTGATTGATTATATCCAAAAGAAATTTCTTTCGTTAAAAATACTTCAAAACAAGGTTGCTGAAAAATTGTTGAAATAAAAGAAAAAGAATTTATTTGTTTAGTTAGACTAGCTAGTAAATAGTTTTTTTCAAACTTAGATTGCAATAACAATTTTGCTTTAGCATTCATTTTAGTCCATTTAATCAAATTATCACTAGGTTTTTTTATTCTAAAAATTGATAGAAGTTTATAAAATAAAAAACAATTATCTAAGTCTTTTACAAAATACTCCGTCGGATATTTTTGATAATAATTAACATGAAATTTTGGTTTAAAATTATATTGATTAAAAGCGCCACTTTCCAATGTATTTTCTGGAATTAAATTCTCAAAATCAGAAAAATTGCAATATTTTTTTATTTTATTTTTTAATATTTTGGAATTTAATCCGTGCTTATCAAGAGTTACTTCTCGAGATTGTCTAAAATTTAGCAAAGATGACAAAAAAAGTAACGGTAATTTTTTATTTAAACAATTTCTATAAAAAAACTCACTATTACTAAAAGAAATTTTAGAAAGTTTTAAAACTTTTCTCTGAGATTGTTGTTCAGTAATCTTTTCTTCCAAGACTTTTTTTGGGAAAAAAAATAAGGAAAAGAAAGAATCAAAAACACAATCAAATTGATTCACATAAAAACTTGATCCAAAAGGAAAATTACATGACAAAGAATTTTGTTTTAATTTAACGGAATCTAAAAAAGAAAACTGAGCAAAACCTGTTTTTATAGGATTATCTTTACTATTTTTATCAAGTTGGGCTGAGCTTCGCTCATTATTATCGTTAGTAAACAAAAAGCTATCACTATTAGAAGTTATATTATGAATATTTTTTCTTTTAGAATCACTTTTATAAAATAGTTTTGCTGCTGTGTTTCTTTGTTTTATTTCAGAAAAAAAAGCACTAAATAAAAAATAAATTTCGGTTAATTTTATTTTTAAAAAAATATTATTTTTTTTCTCCAAGAAACTTTGGTTAAAAGTATAGCTAGAACCATAAATTTTTATATTTTGTAAAGATGAAAAAAGCTCTTTTCCTTCTAAAAAAAGAATGGATGCTTTATTTAAATTTTGATCAAAAGATTTACCTAAAAAATAAACTGTAATTAAATGAAAATCTCTAAAATTAGTTTTTTTATACATTTCTTGTTGATTTCCAAAAAAAGCTGGTAAAAATAGAGGTTCTACTAAACCTCTTTTAGAAGATTTTCCGAAAACTTGAGTCGTTTTCTTACAAATTGGGAAAAAATGATAAACTTTACTTTTTTGAGCTTTATAAATTTTTTTTTCTAACAAACTAAAAAATTGATTTTTATTTTTTTCAAAAAATTTAAATACTATAATATCATCTGTTTTAGGAATATTAGAAAAAGTTTTTTGCATACTAAATAAAATTAATTCTACTAATTGAAGAGATTTTTTACTCTCAAATTTTAGATAAAAAAATTTAGAATTTATATTGTGACGATTTTTTCTTTTATACTCTTTCTTAAAATTGTTTTTAAGAACTTTTTTTTGGTTATTCATTAAAAAATAAAGTTTTAAATTTAATGTATTCTGTAAAATTGTTTCAAGAAAATCTTTTTGAATTCCTTTCCATTTGACTTTTAAAAATAAATCAATTGTTGGAAAAGTATCTAAAAGTTTTAAACTTTGTTTTTGTTTATTTAAAATAGTACTATGATAATTCTGTTGTAAAATTTTTGAGAAGATTTTATTTTTTACCGTCCAGGAATTATGGAAAAAATAATGTTCAGATTTTTTTTGTAATTTATATAAAAGTTTTTTATAAAAATTTGGTTTATACAATGAATATTCAGTAACAGGTTTTATCACTAAAACAAAAGAATCACAAAAACGGTTATCTACATTCCTGTTCAAATTTTTCAGTGAATATTGATAAAAAGTTAAATATTCTATAAATACTTGACGAAAAGACGAAAGTAAAGAAAAGTGAGGTATTTTTTTATCTTTAAGTAAAAAATTATCAGAGTTAAAAAATATATTATTTCTCTTTTTAATTAATTTTTTTATATTAAAAAACTTCACTGCAGTAAATTTTTTTGGAAACTTAAATTTTTCGATACATTTTTTGTCAGTTTTAGAAAAAAATTTACTAAATTTATTTTCTGAAAACATTTTTTTTAAACCAACTTCTGGAATACATTCAACATAAATTGGAGAATTATCAAAAATTAAATCATCGATGATTAGTTGGCCAGGACGGAAAAATTTGTTGTGTAAAGAAATCGCTGAAACTAACTTTTTAGGTTTATAAATCCAACCAATATTGCAATCTTTAAAAACAAATTTTGGTCTATTGTTAGAAAGACTTGTTCCATTTAAGCCCAAAGATTTTATATCTTGAACTTCATTGTTATAATTAAAAGAAGGTAAGATTTTTTGATATAAATTAAAATTGAATTTAAAAGTTTTATGATCAATTTTTCTAGTTTTAAAACAAAAATGTTTTAAATTAATAAAATAGTTTTTAAATTTTTCTTTACTAAAAGAATTTTTTGTTCTACTTCTCAATACTGATAAAAACCAAGGGTTAAAACACGTTGACTTATATCTCTTTATATACATATAATCCAAAGATTTTTCTAAACTAGTTATCTTTAAATTTTTTACCTTAAAACTCGAGAGTAAAGGAGAAAATAGAGTATTTTGATGATATAACGCTACATTAGCATTATTTTGTTTTTCAGAAAAAGCATTATTACTAAATACAGAATTATTTACCCAAAAAATTCGAGCTATTAAATTCGATTTAATAGAATACGTTTTTTCACCAAAATGAGAAAAAAAATCATATGTTACTAAATAAATATATTTGCCCCCAGTTTCAGTTAAATACATTTTTGGAAACCAATGAAATAAGGAATAGATATTTTTATTATTATTAAATCTGAAATTAGAAAGTTTCTTATTTTTCCTCTCCATAGAATTTAAACAAGTTTCATCTAAATGATTTGGCATAAAAAAAACATCTCTAGAACTTTGACAATTTAACTTACCAATTTTCTGATTGCTACCAATCATTTTTAAAGAAGTCTTATTAAAAAATTTATTTTTTAACTTTTTTTGGACTATTTTGTTAAGTAAAGAATTTTTATAGTAAAAACTATTTTTTCCAGTATTTTGACGGTTTTTATAAAAGTCAAAAAAAAGACTATCTATTTGATTAGCACTAAAACCAAAGTTATCACTCTTTTTTAATGATAGAAATATTTTATTTTCTAATAAAAAAAAATACCCAATTTTTTTATAACAAATATTAGCTATTGGAAGAAAAATTAATGGTAAATTAATATTTATATTTTCTTTTTTTGACAAAATTAAATTTTTGCTACTATTTAAATTTTTTTGATGACTCTGATCAAACAAAGGAAAAACTTTTTGCTTAATTCTACTTAATGAATAGTGATCTAAAGAAGGGGTTTTTAATGAAACAATTGAAGTTTTTGTTAATGACGATTCATACCATTGTTTTGTTTCGATTGGTGAAAACTTTGCCACTCTTTGTTTTTTTCTTAATTTTAATAACAAATTCTTATTTTGCTTTTCTAAAACAAAATCTTTCAAAAATAATTTTTTTGTGGAAATTTTTTGATTATTGTTTAACTTTATTTTGGATTGTTCAATAAAAGAAAATGGATAAAAACAAACTTTTTTATTTTTATTATTTAGTTTAATTTTAGCATTTAAAAACGAATTTAAAGTATGTAAATTTGTTTTTTGTAACCATTTTTTCTGTAAATATTTTTCAACTCTTTCAAATCTTTTTCGTACAGAAAAAATTTGAAACTTACTTCGAAAACCTCCTAAAGAAGATTGACGCAAATTTGCGTCATTTACTAATAAATTTGTATCAACAACACTTCTCATAGGTACATTCCATTTAACTTGACTTAATGTAGACTGTTTATTAACTAAATCGCCTGGAAGGGCGAAAAAAGCAGAATTAAGTGGTAATTGACATATTTTACCCGAAAGAATCCATACCAATCCCCAATCAATTGATTTTGTCATGATATCATTATATTCAGTATAAGTTTCTAATACATTTACCGCACCACTACATAATTGACCTTCCATGTCTGATTTTACAACAAATTCTGCAATTTCACTTGTTTTATGAACTGTTGGTGATAAAAAAGCTAATTCAGCGATCAATTGATCCTTAATAATTGTTTCATTATTTCTAACGAATAAAACTGTGTAAGCTGGAAGTTTAAAAGATTGACTAGCGGAAGACATAAACTCATCATTTTTTTTCTCACAAATAGATAATTCCCCTTCAATTTTAGTTAAAAATGCAATTTTACCTTGAGTAGTCCTAATTAGAGTTCCTGGAATCGAATTTGAATAAGAAACAAACCCATCGTATGGAGCAATTAATTGATCAAACATTTCTCCAGAAAAAACACCACCAGTATGGAAAGTTCTCATAGTAAGCTGCGTACCTGGTTCGCCAATAGATTGTGCTGCTATAACCCCAACTGCTTCTCCAATAGCTACTAAATAACCTTCTGATAAACTCCACCCATAACATAACTGACAAACTAACCTTGGTGTTTGACACGTTAATGGAGAGCGAATAAAAACTTTATTCGTAACTTTTGCAATTTTTTCTGCCAAAATTGCAGAAATTTCTTCATTACGAAACCCTATGATCTCTTTATCAGAATTTGACAAATCGTTATTTACTGAATTACGTTTATAAATATTTGCTGCAAGAACTCGACCTAACAATCGTTGACGCAAAGGATATAAAGTCTTATTGAATTTCTTCATTTCAGTTAAATAAAAACCTTTTTTTGTTCCACAATCAAATTTTAAGACTATTACATGTTGTGCAACATCTACTAATCTACGAGTTAAATAACCCGCATTAGCAGTTCTTAATGCAGTATCTACAACTCCTTTTCTAGCTCCATAACAAGAAATAACATATTCTGTTAGCGTTAAACCTTCACGGAAATTACTTATAATTGGAAAACTCAAAATTTTTCCTTGAGGATCAGACATTAAACCTCGCATTGATACAAGTTGACGAACCTGTGAAACATTACCACGTGCACCGGAAAAAGCCATCATAAAAACGGGATTTAAAATATCAATTTTACGGAAATTTTTAATCATTTCATCTTTTAAACTTTCACTAGTATTATGCCAAGTTTCAATAATCCTTTGAAACCTTTCTAAACCAGTTAATCTAGATTTTTGATAATTTAAAAAACCATCTTCAATATCCCCATCTGATTCAGCTAAAAGAAGAGATTTTGCAGGAGGAATTTGTAAATCATCAATACTAATCGAAACACCTGCTTTAGTTGCATAACCAAAACCTATAAGTTGTAATTTCTCTAAAATTTTAATTGTTTTTCGTTGTCCATAATTCACAAAACACCAAGAAACAAAATTTTTGAGTGTTCCTTTATTAAAAGATACATTCCAAAAAATTGGAATAAACTCTTTTTTGGAATTAGAAAAATACATTTGCTAATTTTAAAAATTCAGTTTAGGTACAATTTAAAGTATAATATTTTCACTAGATTTTCTTTTATTAATAAGAAAAAATAACTGTAATAATGTTTTTTTATTGTACTCAAAGTAAAAATTGGTTTTTTAAACATATTAACATATTAAAAAAAAACGAAAAAAGAGAAACTCTGATCCAAAAATAAAATAATCACTCTTATAAAATATACGATTTTATTGTTATTTTTCAAAAAAAAGAACAGCGGTAATTTTTTCTCGAAAATCATGACTCATTTTTTAACAAAGGAAAAGAATTTCTCCTAAGCACTTCGTATCGTTTTAGTAAAAAAAAAAAATAAAAATACAAAAAATTTTCGAGAAGGGAAACACACACTATTAAAATATTACAAAATGTGTTTTCCCTCTCAAAAATTCACTAGACTTCAAAAAATAATGTCTATGAATTTTTCTAACTTCAAATGTATGATATTTTGAAGTATTTAATAGTTTTTTATACATTTAATTTAAACTAATTTGGTTAAAATTAAATGTATAAAAAACTATTAAATTAAATTAACTTAACTCCTTTTAACAGACCTAAATAAATAACTAACGTACCCGTTAATGCACCAACTAATAAAACAAGATAACTAATAATTGTTAACATAAAAAATTTTAACCTATTAAAATCAAAGATCCATGTAAATAAATTTAGTCTTAAAAACAGTTTTTTACTTTTAAAAAATATAAATAACAAATTTAAAAGAGTAAAATTTTTTCTTAAAAAAAAATCAAGAAATATAAATTATTTCTAAAAAATAACGCTTCGCTATTTTTCGAGTAAAAGCAGATTTGGATCGAATTTATAATTTTATTCTAGCAATAATTTCATATTTAATTAAGAACTAATTATCTTTAAAAAGTTTTTTCTGGGGCGGAAGGACTCGAACCTACGAATGGCGGAACCAAAACCCGCTGCCTTACCACTTGGCGACGCCCCATAAAAAATAAAAATTCATATGATAATATTATAAACAATTTTTGTTTTAAAAGTCAAGAACAAGTAAAAAAAACAGTTCTATAAAAATACCAATAAAAATCTAGTACTTTTTAAAAGAAAAAGTCTAAAAATAAAAATTTTTTCTAGTTAATTTAATATTTTTACATGTTAAATTTATACATTTAATTTTGGTGAATTTCACCAAAATTAAATGTATAAAAACTATTTAAATAACTTAACCGAATTTACCTGATGTTGAAGCAATTAAGAAAGCAGCATAAGTAAATATATAACCTACTGAGAAGTGAACTAAACCTACTAAACGTGCTTGTACAATTGATAAAGCTACTGGTTTATCAACCCATTGAACTAAATTTGCAATAGGAGTTTTTTCGTGAGACCAAACAAGAGTTTCGATTAACTCTTGCCAATAACCACGCCAAGAGATAAGGAACATGAACCCTGTAGCGTAAATTAAATGGCCGAATAAGAATACCCACGCCCACACAGATAAGCTATTCATACCAAAAGGGTTATAACCATTGATTAACTGAGATGAATTTAACCATAAATAATCACGTAACCAACCCATTAAATATGTTGAAGACTCATCAAATTGAGCAACATTACCTTGCCATAATGTTAGGTGTTTCCAGTGCCAGTAAAAAGTTACCCACCCGATAGTGTTTAAACTCCAGAAAATACTTAAATAGAAGGCATCATATGCACTAATATCACAAGTACCTCCACGACCTGGACCATCACAAGGGAAAGAATAACCAAAATCTTTTTTATCTGGCATTAATTTAGATCCACGTGCATCTAATGCACCTTTTACTAAAATTAATGTTGTTGTATGTAAACCTAATGCAATTGCATGGTGTACTAAGAAATCACCAGGGCCAATATTTAAGAATAATGAATTACTATTGTTATTAATAGCATCTAACCAACCTGGAAGCCATAATGTTTGACTAGCTGAAAAAGCTACACTTCCAGATGAAGAAAGAAGTACATCAAAACCATATAAAGCTTTACCATGTGAAGCTTGAATCCATTGAGCAAAAACTGGTTCAATTAAGATTTGTTTTTCCGGTGTACCAAAAGCTTGTACTACATCATTATGAACATATAAGCCTAATGTATGGAAACCTAAGAATAAAGAAACCCAACTTAAATGTGAAATAACAGCTTCTTTATGATCTAACATACGAGCTAAAACATTTCCTTTATTTTGTTCTGGATCATAATCTCTGATAAAGAAAATTGCACCATGAGCAAAACCACCACAAATAATAAATGAAGCAATATATTGGTGATGTGTATATAAAGCTGCTTGTGTTGTAAAATCATTAGCTAAATAAGCATAAGGCGGTAACGAATACATGTGTTGAGCAACTAAAGAACAAATTGTACCTAATGCAGCAAGAGCTAAACCTAATTGGAAATGTAATGAATTATTTACAGTTTCAAATAATCCACGGTGACCATTTCCTAAGTTACCACTAGGAGCAATATGAGAATCTAAAATATCACTTAAACGGTGTCCGATACCAAATGATGTACGGTACATGTGACCAGCTAATACAAAAATAACAGCAATAGCTAAATGGTGATGAGCAATATCTGTTAACCATAAACTTTGAGTTTGTGGATGGAAACCGCCTAAAAAAGTTAAAATTGCTTGACCTGAACCATCTGCTGTACTAAACACATGACTCGCAGAGTCAGCGTTTTGAGCATAAGCTGCCCAGTTTCCAGTCCAGAAAGGAGTTAATCCTTGCGGGTGTGGTAAAGTAGTTAAGAAATTATCCCAACCTACGCGTTGTCCACGTGATGCTGGAATTGCTACATGAACTAAGTGACCTGTCCAAGCAAATGATGAAACACCGAATAAACCTGATAAATGGTGATTTAAACGTGATTCCGCATCTTTAAACCACGATAAAGAAGGTCTGAAATTTTTTTGTAAATGTAACCAACCTGCTAATAAAAATAAGCCAGATAAAAGAGCTAAAAATACTGAGCTAGTATATAACTCTTGGTTTGTACGTAAACCAATAGTGTACCACCATTGATAAACACCAGAAGTTGCAATATTTACTGGACCTGTAGCCCCACCTCTAGTGAAAGCTTCCACTGCAGGCTGACCAAAGTGTGGATCCCAAATTGCATGAGCAATTGGACGTACATGTAAAGGATCTTGAACCCATTGTTCAAAATTACCTTGCCAAGCTACATGGAATAAATTTCCAGAAGTCCATAAAAAAATAATTGCTAATTGACCGAAGTGTGAAGCAAAAATTTTTTGATAAACTAATTCTTCAGTCATACCATCGTGACTTTCAAAATCATGAGCCGTCGCAATACCGAACCAAATACGACGAGTTGTAGGATCTTGAGCTAATCCTTTACTAAAACTAGGAAATACCTTTGTTGCCATAAAGTTTTTAATTCCTCCTTTATTATATATTATTTTTTTGGAAAACTAAATTTTTTCTTTCACAATAATAAACTACTTTTTGAAATCTTACATCAAAAATTATGTCAGATCTTGCAGATATATTTATGTACTGGAAAAACCTATAAACGTTCCTTTTCTTGCGCATTCAGAAACAAAGCTGCACTCTAGCTAATTTTGAAATCTTCAAAATTAGACTAGATTACTACATCTAAATTATTCCCAAAGAAACAAAAAAGATAAAAATTATACTTTAAATTGGATTATTGATAAAAATCAAATTGAAACAGAGCGAAAAAAAAAAAAACTTTACTCTCATAAAAAGAGTAGGCGCAGCTTTTCTAACACTTACTGTAAATTCAAAAAATTTAGAATTTATCAAACATCATATAATTTCAGCAGATTTGACAAGTGCTATAGCACTCACCATCAAATTTTAACACAAAACTTGAGCTCAACATAAACAGTTAAATTTTTATTACTCTATAACTATTTATTGGATAATTATAACAAATTATTCTAACCATATTTTATTCATTATTTAAAAAAATAATGTTCACTATAAATTAAATATAAAAGAGAAAAATGAGCACAAACTTTTAGTAAAGAAAAAAACGTTACTATTAAAATTTATATTAGGACGTTTTTTTTATAATTAATTCTGAATAAAAATAATAAAAATTAACTCTAAAGGCTAAAAACTATAGCATAAGACTAAAAACTA
>Ga0075154_10001121_pt1 | contig 19829 bp, 17 predicted proteins | sample JI71714BDNA_FD_70965 | JGI IMG/M metagenome (GOLD analysis project Ga0075154, IMG submission 70965) | Wastewater effluent complex algal communities from Wisconsin, to seasonally profile nutrient transformation and Carbon sequestration -... | ecosystem: Engineered > WWTP > Effluent > Algae...
CGTGAGGTAATGTATGAGGACGGGTCGGATCATTGCTGCCAGCCTGCTTGCCTTCGGGCTTGCCGGTGCCGGCAACGCGCAGAACAGCCCGGCGGGCGTGAGCGTGCAAAACAATATCGTCGCCATGGCCGTTGATCTCACCCCCAGCTATGCCGGGATCAAGATCGAAGGCAGCACCGGCCTCACAGCCGAGGCTGCGATCACCCGCTATCGCAATGGCCGGGTAATGCCGCTGCAATCGCTGGGCGGCACGTCCAACATTGGATCGAACAACCAGCAGGCCGCCCCGGCGGCCGCCCCTCCAGCCCCTGCGCCCCGCTGATGGCCATGCTGGCACGCCTTGGTGTTTTTGGCGGCGGCAAGCCGGCAGACCTGCCGGCAGCAGCGCCGCGCGAAAAGGCTGATCTGCGGGTCACCATGGTGCTGAGCCCGCAGACTGCGCGCGCATTGGACTCAAGCCGGCTGAGCACGCTGGCGGCGGACATCCGCGTGCTGGAAGATGGCTTTGCCGCCTTTGCCGGCAATGCCCCGCTGATGCGCCGCACCGATCTGCTGGTGGTGGAAATTGATCCGGACAATGCCGCCGATCTGGCGGCGCTGGAAAATTTCGCCGCCGGCCCCGGCCAGCGCATTCCCGTGGTCGCGGCTGCCGAAAATCTGACGATCTCTGCCACCCGCCGCCTGCTGCGCACCAGCATCGCCGATGTGCTGCCGATCCCCTTCTCGCTGGAGGAACTGGGTCAGGCGATCGACGCCGGGCGCGATCGGGTGAACCGGCCGGTCACCGGCGGGGCGCCCACCCGCCAGGCCAATATCATCGCCTTGCAGGGCGTGCTGGGCGGCATGGGCACCAGCATGGTGGCCAGCCAGCTGGCGCAGATCTGGGCGTCGGATCGCCAGGTGTTGTTGATCGATCTGGATGTGCAGCGCGGCAATGCGGCGCTCTATCTCAATCTCAAGCCGCGGCTCAGCATCGCCGATCTGATCGAAGCCGAAGACCGGCTGGACGCCGAATTCCTGCGCATGGTGGTCGCCCGTCACCAGACCGGCCTGGGCGTGGTGGCCGCCCCGGCCGACATGAATCCGCTCGATGCGCTGACACCGGAATTCATCGAACGCCTGCTGGATGTGGCGGCGCAAAGCTATGATCTGGTTCTGCTCGACATGCCGGGCGTGTGGATGGATTGGACCGCGGCGGCCATGCAAAAGGCCGATCTGGTGCTGCTGATCGCGCAGATGACGGTATCGGGCGTGCAGCAATGCCGCCGCCAGCTTGATGTGCTGGAAGCCAATAATCTGGGTGAACGGGGGCGGGTGGTGATGAACCGCATGACCCCGGGCCTGTTTGGCAAATATGATCTGTCCGATGCGGAATCGGCGCTGCGCGGCAAGATCTACTGCGCCCTGTCCAACGATTATCCCACCGTCTCGGCAGCGCTGGACGAAGGCATGGCCGTTGGCCAGATGAAATTGAAGGCCCGCATCGACAAGGAATTGCGCGGGCTTGCCACCAGTCTGGTCGATGATCTGGCCGCGGTGGAGGTGGGCGCATGATCTTCCCCACCCGCCGCAAGCCGGCTGCAACGACGGTTGAAACGGCCACTGCCGCCGCGCCCGCGCCCGCGCCCAACCCGGTGGTGAACCTGCGCGATCGCCGCCGCGATGATTACACCGAGCTTAAGGTCACGCTGCACCAGAATCTGATCGATCGCATCAATCTGGCGGCGCTGGAAAGCATGACCCGCGAACAGATGCAGCGCGACATCGGCGATATCGTCCAGGAAATGCTGAAGGAGAATAACCAGGCCCTGAATGCCGCCGAACGGCGTCAGCTGGTCGAGGATATTCTTGACGAGCTGCTGGGCCTGGGGCCGCTCGAACCGCTGCTGAAAGACCCGACCATTTCCGACATCATGGTCAACAGCGCCACCAAGGTGTTTGTCGAACGGCGCGGCCGCATCGAAGAGGTTGGAACCCGCTTTGCCAGCGACCAGCATTTGCTGCGCATCATCGGCAAGATCGTGTCGGCCGTGGGCCGCCGCGTGGACGAAAGCTCGCCCATGGTCGATGCCCGCTTGCCCGATGGCAGCCGCATCAATGCCATCATCCCGCCGCTGGCGCTGGATGGGCCGTGCCTTTCGATCCGCAAATTCCCGCCCAGCCGCACCAGCATCGACCGGCTGGTGGAATATGGCAGTCTCACCCCCGATTGCGCCACCATGCTGAAGGCCGTGGTGGCCAGCCGGCGCAACGTGATCGTTTCGGGTGGCACCGGTTCGGGCAAGACCACCATGCTCAACGCGCTTTCGGGTTCGATCGGCAGCCACGAACGCGTTGTCACCATCGAGGATTCGGCCGAACTCCAATTGCAGCAAAGCCATGTCGTGCGCCTGGAAACCCGCCCGGCCAACATCGAAGGCCGCGGTGAAGTCACCCAGCGTGATCTGGTGAAAAACGCGCTGCGCATGCGGCCCGACCGCGTGATCCTGGGCGAAATCCGGTCGGGTGAGGCGTTTGACATGCTGCAGGCGATGAACACCGGCCACGATGGTTCGATGACCACGCTGCACGCCAACACCCCGCGCGATGCCCTGTCGCGGCTGGAACAGATGATCGGCATGTCGGGCATTGATATCAGCCCCAAATCCGCCCGCGCCCAGATCGCTTCGGCCATTCAGGTGGTGCTGCAGCTGGAACGTCTGCAGGACGGTACCCGCCGCGTCACCTCGGTGGCGGAAATCACCGGCATGGAAGGCGAGATCATCCTGATTCAGGAAATCTTCAAATTTGTGCGGGAAGGTGTGGATGCCGAAGGCAAGGTGATCGGGGAGATGCGGCCGATGGGCGTGCGGCCAAAGTTCATGGAAGTGCTGAAGTCGCGCGGCTTCGATCTGCCGTCCACCATGTTCGACCCGTTCCGGCGCAAGGAGGGCTGAGCCATGACGCTGCCCAGCTACGTCAACCCGGAAATGGTGCTGTATGGCATCATCTTCTTGGCGGCTGTGCTGCTGTTCGAAGCGGGCTTCCTGTGGGTGCAAGACACATACGGGCCGCGCCGCCGGGTGTCCAAGCGCCTGGCCCTGGTCGAAAAAGGTGCCAGCAGCGCCGAAATCATCACGGCGCTGCGCCGCCAGACCACCGATCTGTCCAAATCCCTCGTCCCCTCCGTGCTGCGTTATCTCGACAGCCGCATGAGCCAGGCCGGCATCCGCATGAGCGCCCAGCGCATGCTCAGCCTGATGTCGACGGTCACCGTGCTGATCGGTGTGCTGTTTCCGCTGCTCGGCGGCGTCACCGGCCAGATCCGGTCCGCCAGCGCGGTGCTGCTGCTGGTGTTGTTTGCCTCGGGAATCGGCATTGTATTGCCGGTTCTTGTGATCAACTATGCCGCGGCGCGCCGGCTCAAGCTGGTCGAAGCCCAGTTCCCCACTGCTTTGGACGTGCTGGTGCGCGGCCTGCGCGCCGGTTATCCCATCACCTCGGCCATGGAGCTGGTGGTGCAGGAACTGCCCGATCCGCTGTCGTCGGAACTGGGGCTGGTGCTGGCCGAGATGAACTATGGCTATGCGCTGCGCGATGCGCTGGCCAATCTGGCGGATCGGGTGCAGACAGCCGATGTCAACATGTTCGTGGTGTCGGTTTCGATCCAGACCGAAACCGGCGGCAGCCTTGCCGATATTCTCGACGGCCTGTCGCGGGTGATCCGCGAACGCGCCGCGATGGTGCTCAAGGTCAGGGCGCTGGCATCGGAAGGCAAGATGACCGGCGCCCTGCTCAGCGCCATGCCGGTGCTCACCTTTGTCAGCGTGTTCGTCAGCAACCCCGGCTTTTATCTGGATGTCGCCGATGACCGCTGGTTCATGCCCGGCGTGCTGGGCGTGTTGTTCATGTATGTGCTGGGCGTGGTGATCATGCGCCGCATGATGGCCATCAAGGTATAACGCGATGTTTGCCGACGATCTTGCCAATTGGGTGGTGCTGGGCCTGGTGTTCGTGGCGGTGGTGCTGGTTGTGCTGGCGCTGGCGCCCTATGTGATCGGCGGCACCAGCATCAAGGCGCGGCTGGCGGCCCAAGGCGGCGCGGCGGCGGTTGATTCCGAGCCGGGCAGCATCCGCAACGATGTGTCCAACGGCCCGTGGTCGCGGCTGGTGCGGGAGGTTGAACGGCGCGGCATCGGCCTGACCGATGCCACCTCCGACAAGCTGGCGCAGAAACTGGCGCTGGCCGGCTATGATCAGGAATATGCGCCGCGGGCCTTCACGCTGGCGCGGGCGGTGTCCACCCTGTTGGTGCCGTCGCTTCTGGTCCTTTATTTCTCCGTCACCGGCAAGTGGCCGGCCACGACCAAGCTCTACATGTTCCTGATGGGCGCGGCGGTTGCCGGCCTTTATCTGCCCGGCTTCATCATCTCGTCCAAAGCCAGCGAACGCGCCAAGGAAATCCTTGATGGCTTTCCCGACACGCTGGATCTGATGCTGGTGTGCATGGAAGCGGGTCTGGGTGTCGATGCCGCCTTCAGCCGGGTCGGCGCCGAAATCACCGGCTCGCACCCGCTGCTGGCCCGGCTGTTTGCCCAGGTCAGCCTGGAACTGCGGGCCGGCCGCAGCCGCGAAGTCGCGCTGCGCCAACTGGCCCGCAAAAGCGGAGTGCCCGATATCACCTCCTTCACCACCCTCATCATCCAGTCCGACAAGCTGGGGGCGTCGGTGGCCCAGTCGCTGCGTATCTATGGCGCTGAAATGCGCGAGGCCCGGCGGCTGCGCGCCGAGGAAAAGGCCCATCGCATCCCCGTGCTGCTCTCGGTTCCGCTGGTCTGTTTCATGCTGCCCACCATGGTGGCTGTGCTGATGCTGCCGGCGGCGATCGGGATGCGCGATTCGCTGGCCGCCGCCCGCAGCACCAACAGCGCGCCCGCCCAATGAACCCGGCCGCCGCCCTTGCCGTCACCATGCTGGCCGCCGGCGCCGCCACGGCCGGTTCCGCGCGCGATCTGCCCGATGGCATGCGGGCGCGCGGCGGTGCCATATTGGCCGCCGGTGGTGACAGCCAGGCCGCGCTGGCCGAAGGGCGCAGCCTGCTGGCGGCGGCCAATCCGGTGCAGGCCATTGCGGCCTTCCGCACGGCGCTGGCCGCCGATCCGCGCTCGCTCGCGGCGCTCAATGGTCTGGGCGTCGCCTATGACCAGCTGGGCCGTGCCGATCTTGCCCGCCAGCAATTTGAAACCGCCTTGTCGATCGATCCGACGGCCAGCGACATCGCCTATAATCTGGGCTGGACCCTGCTCAAGGCCGGCCAGCACCGCGCCGCCATCGCACCGCTGCAACGCGCGGCCGCCGGCGCTGATGCCCAGGCAGCTGCTGCCGCGCGCCGGGCGCTGGCCATGGTTGCCGCCCGTCTGGAAGCGCCGCCGCCCCCCGAAATGCCGGCACCAGTGCAGGTGGCAGAAGCCCGGATCGACATGGTCGCCAGCGGCGAAGCCGTGCTGGTGCTGGCACCGCCGCAGCGGCTGGCAGCGGCCGCGCCCCGCCCCGCCGATATTCGCCCGGCCGTCGATAAAGCCCCTGTCGCAGGTGCCGAACGTGCCGCGCCGCCGGCCCAGCCAGTGATGGCGGTCCTGTCGCAGCGGCTGGGCGATGCCGCCGCGCTCACCGTTCCCGCCGTGCTGCTGCCGGCCGCAGCGCAGGCGTCAGATCAACCGGTGCCGCGCATGATCGTGCTGGGTGATCGGCCGCCCGAACCGCCGCCGCTGCCCGCCATGCCGTCACCGCCGCCGGTCGCGCCCCCGGCCCCGGCTGAACCCGGCGCACCGCCGCCGGTGGTGGCCACAGTGTCGATCCTGCCGGGGCCCAGGCAGCCCGCTGCGCCCGCAATGGCGGTGCAGCTGGCCTGGCACGGCCGCATGGCTGGCAGCTGGGCGCTGGCCAGCCGGCCCGGTGCCCGGGCCGATTGGCACACGGCCGCACCCCCGGCGATCCCTGCCGCCCCGGCCGATCCGCGCGATCGCGTGCGGATGGCGATTGCCCGGCTGGAACGGCTGCTGTCCCTGATCGAGGCCGCCCGTGCCTGACCGGCGCCGTCTTGATCATGGCCATGTGATCGCGGCCCTGATGGCCGAGAAGGATTTGGCCGAACAACAGCCCGCGCCCAGCCGCTTTGGCGCGCTGCACTGGGCGGCCTTCCTTTTGCTGCTGGCCGCTGTGCTGCTGGCCTGCGTGACGCCGGCGCTGGCACGGGATCGGAAGGCTGCAAAAGCCGTGCCCGCGCCCGTTGTTGCCGCCGTGGAGCCACCCTCGCCGCAGGCGCTGGCCATGCTGGATGCCGCCATCGCCGAAGGCCGGCTGGCCGATGCCCGGGCCATGATCGCACCGATGTGGGCGGCCGACAGTATCGAGGTTGCATTGCGCGGCGCCGAACTGGCCATGGCCAGCGGCTCGCTGGTCGAAGCGGTTGATGGCTTCACCGCCCTGACCGATGGCGCCATGGCGGCCCGCGCCTGGCAGGGCCTGGGCATCGCCCGGCTCAAGCAGGGCCGGCTGGCCGATGCCGTGACCGCGCTCGACAAGGCGGTGCAGCTGGATCCCGGCCTGGCGCGCGCCTGGAACGCCCGCGCCGTGGTCGCCGATCGCCAGAAGGATTGGGCCGCCGCCGATGCCGCCTATGCCAAGGCGATTGCCGCCGCACCGGCCGACAGCGCGGTGCTGGCCAATCGCGGCTGGTCCAATCTGCTGCGCGGTCATCATGTGGCGGCGGAACGCGATCTGGAACGGGCCCTGGCCATGACGCCCACGGATCAGGTGATGCGCACCAATCTGGCGTTGGCCCGGGCGATGCAGGGCCGTTATCAGGATGCCTTCCGCAACAGCGACCGCAAGCATCTGGCCGCCGATCTGAACAGCGTGGGTTATGCTGCCATGGCGCGCGGCGATCTGGCTGTGGCCGAAGCCTATTTCAACCGGGCGCTGTCGCTGAACCCGCAGTTTGATCGCGCCGCCTGGGCCAATCTCCAATATCTGGCCGAAATCAAGGCTCAGTCCGGGGCCCAGGGCGGGCCCAAGACCGAAGCCAAACCATGACCCTGGCGCTGGCCGGCATCGCGCTTTTGGGCCTTGGCCTGCTGCTGGCAGCGGGGTTTGATCTGTGGCGCTTTGAAATTCCTGATACACTCACCGTCCTGATCATCGCGGCCGCCGTGCTGTTCGGGCTCGGCACGCCTGGCTTCAACTGGGCCAGCCATGCCGCCGCCGGCGGGGCATTCTTTGCCTTTGGCCTGCTCGCCTTCGCCCGCGGCTGGCTGGGCGGCGGCGATGTGAAGATCATGACCGGCTGTGCCTGCTGGGCCACCCTGTCCAGCCTGGCCGAACAGATGGTGCTGATTGCCCTGGCCGGCGGTGTGCTGGCGCTGGCGCTGATCCTGATGCGGCGCGGCCTGGTGCTGGCCGGGATGGCCGGCGATGATGCGCCGCGCTTGATCCGCGTCGGCGCCGATCTGCCCTATGCCGTGGGCATTGCCGGCGGCATGGCGGTGTGGGCCTGGCGTCACCTGCCATTGGGCTGATTGCCGATCCTGTTGCACTGTAACAGGATCGTCATCAAACTGACGTCAAAACGTCACGCCTTTGTCATACCGCCGCAGCATTCGCTTGGGCCTGCCCGGCGCTGTCTGGGTCATGGTCATGATGCGTTTCTCCCTTGCACCGTTGGTGCTCATTGCCGGCTTGTCGCAGCCGGCGACAGCGCAGCCGGCCCCGGTTGATCCGGCCGCCACCGTTGCCGACATGCAGCGGCAGATTGATGAGCTGAAGGCGATGGTGGCTGAACTGCGTGCCGCCGTGCAGGGCCGTGCCGCCGCGCCGCCCGCCGCCAGCGCGCCCCCCGCAGTGACGGCCGCCGCGCCGCCGGCCACCACGGCTCCGGTCGGCGGTCAGGCCGTGCAGGTGGCCAGCGCCCCGGCCTCCGATGTCATCGTGTTCAAGACACCGGCCCGGCGCGGCAAACCCTGGTATGAAAAGCTGACGCTGCGCGGCTATACCCAGATGCGGGTGAACGAGATCATATCGGGCGATGCCACTGCGCCGGCTGGCGTGTCGCGCCTGCGCTCCATCGGTGACAATGGCATCAGCGACCGCAACAATTTCAGCTTCCGACGCATCCGCCTGATCCTGCAGGGGGAATTGTCGGATCATGTCTCGCTCTATCTTCAGCCCGATTTCGCCACGGCGGTGTCCAACCAGTCGGCTGGGGAACGGCGTGAAGGCTTTGGCCAGCTGCGGGATGCCTATGTCGATATCTTCCCAACCGACGATCGCAGCCTGCGCTTGCGCCTGGGCCAATCGAAAGTGCCGTTCGGGTGGGAAAATCTGCAAAGCTCCAGCGCCCGCCTCGCGCTTGACCGAACCGACGGCATCAACAGCGCGGTGCCCACCGAACGCGATTTGGGGGCCGTGTTGTTCTACACGCCGCCGCAGGTGCAGCAGATCTGGGATCGGCTGGTTGCCGACGGGCAGAAATTGTTCGGCAATTATGGCGCCTTCGGCCTTGCCCTCTACAACGGCCAGGGCACCAACCGCGCCGAAACCAACAATGGCCTGATGTTCGTGGCGATGGGCACCTGGCCATTCGCCCTCGACGGGCTTGGCCTTGATGGCCAGGTGCTGGAAGTGGGCGGCGCCATCATGCGCAACACGGTGCAGCCCGAATTGCGCAGCGGCGGTGTCAACCCAACCGCCATCACCGACAATCGGGTGGGCGTACACGCCATGCTCTATCCGCGCCCGATCGGATTCCAGGCGGAATGGAACTGGGGCACTGGCCCGCAATTTGATCCCGCCAGCCAATCGATCCGGGCGATGCCGCTGACTGGCGGTTATGTGCAGGCCATGGGCCGGGTGCGCCATTCGCCGCTGGGCCCGTTCATGCCGTTTGCGCGCTGGCAATATTATCGCGGTGGCTTCAAGGCCGGCCTGAACGCACCGCGCCTGGAAACCGATGAACTGGAACTGGGTGTGGAATTCCAGCCGGCGCTGCCTTTGGAATTCACCCTGTCGTGGGGCCTGGCGCGCCGCCGCGAAGCCGACGAACGGCGCCAGGGCCAAGCCGAAGGCCAGTTGCTGCGCGCCCAGGTGCAGTGGAATTATTGATCAGCCCTGTCACCAATCTGCAACCGCCGTGACGCCAAAACGTCACGGCGCTGCAACCACGGCGTCATGACCAAAAGCTAAGCCCCGCTGCGCAGCGCCGTGCGATTCCGCACGGCACAACGGGGCCTCCATCATGATCATTTCAACCCGCCGCACCGCCGTCCGTGTGGCCCTGCTGGCCAGCCTGGCCGCCACGCCGGCCTTTGGCCAGATCGTTGCCGACGCCGATCAGGCCGCCGCGACCAATGCCAAGGCCGGTGAAACCACCGACAATGATGGCGAAATCGTCGTGGTTGGCAGCCGGCCGATCGCCGAATCGCTGGCCGCCGCCCTCAAGGTGCAGAAGAACAGCGACAGCCTGGTCAGCGTGCTGGCGGCTGACAGCATCGGCCGCCTGCCCGATCAGAACATCGCCCAGGCCATCAGCCGTCTGCCCGGCCTTTCTGTGCAGCGCGATCAGGGCCAGGCGCGTTTTGTCAACATCCGCGGCGCGCCGCTGCAATGGACCACCCTGTCGTTCGACGGCATCTATGTGATCAGCCCGGAAGGCCGTGACGCGCGCTTTGATTCGCTGCCATCGGCCATTGCCGGTCAGGTGATCGTCAACAAGGCGGTGACGCCGGATCTCAACGGCGAAACCATCGCCGGCAACGTCAACATCGTCACGCGCAGCGCCTTTGATTACAAGGGCTTCCACGTGCAGGCCAAGGCAGGTGCCGGTTTCAACGATCTGGGCAACGGCGGCGAATATGAAGCCTCTGCCGTGCTCTCGAACCGTTGGGAAACTGGCATCGGCGATATCGGGGTGCTGGTATCGGGCAGCTATTACCAGCGCAACATGGGCACCGACAATTTTGAGGTTGATTGGGAAACCGTGAGCGCCGACGTGCGGCCGGTTGGCAGCGGTGACAATCCCAACACGCTGTTCAACGACGGCAACGGCCCGGATCGCGTCTGGGGCCGCGAGATCGAGAATAAATTCTATCGCCTGAAGCGGCAGAACTGGTCGCTCACCGGCCGGCTCGATTGGCAGCCTGATGCCGCCAACAAGCTGTTTGTCTATTCGGTTTACTCGATCTTCATCGATGACGAACTGCGCGACAATTTCCGTATCGATGGTGACGACCGCCAGGCCAACGTGCCCAGCGCGGCCTGTGTGGGCAGCACGCCGCAATTGCCGGCACCGGGCACCACCGGCTATGCCGATGTCTGCACGGGCAACACGCCCCTGCGCGGCACGCTCTATGGTGTCGATTATGATGCCCGCTATCGCCGGAATGAACCGCGCCAGTCGATCCTGACGAACACCATCGGCGGTGATCATGATCTGTCGGATGCCATCACGTTGCGGTGGCGCGGCAACTACACGCGCTCGGTGGATACCGCCAACACGCCCTATGTCATCACCTATCAATCGCCCTCGTTCGGTTCGGGCGGTTCGGGCGCGGTCAATCGCGTTACCGCGGATTATGATCTCGGCAATCCGTTCGGTAGCCGCGTCTCTCTGTTCCGCACCCTGCGGGCCAGCAATGGCCAGTTGTCGAAGGGCGCTCCGGCCGCCAGCTATCTCGATTTGCCCAACAGCCTTGCGGCGATCGAAAGCGTCGAGGCACGCGCCGTGACCAATGCCTACACTGGCAAGCTGGAGCTGTTCTGGAAGACCGGTCTGTTCGGCGACACGCTGCTGCGCTTCGGCGGCCAGTATGACAGCCGCACCAAGACCGCGCGGGAAAACAGCTTCGAGATTTCGGGTGCGACGGGCACGCCGCTGGCAACTGCGCTGGGCGCGGCCGGCCTCACCAACACGGCTGCCAGCATCCAGTCTGCCACGCCATATCGCCAGACCTTGCAGCCGGGCTACAGCTTCACGCTGTTCGATGATGTGCTGGCCACGCGCGTGTTGACGGCGGCGCAATCGGTGGCGACCCTGGCACCCAACGATGCCAATTTCTATCGCGTCAAGGAAAGCGTGGTGTCCGGCTATGCGATGGCCACAACCCGCTTTGATTGGGGCAATATCGTTTATGGCGCGCGCATGGAGAATGTCCGCAACAGCGGCACCGCCTTTGTGTTCATCAACAACAATCCCCCAGTGTTGACAACGATCAACACCGACTCGACGCTGGTCTTCCCCAGTGCCCATTTCAACTGGAATGTCTCGGATCAGCACAAGCTGCGGCTGGGCTTCACCACCGGGGCGGCGCGGCCGGATTATACGGTTGCCAACCCCAGCTTCGAGATTGACGACGGCGACGAGGCGGTTTCCGGCGGCAACCCGTTCGCGGTGCCGGAACGCGCCCGGGGGGTCGATCTTTACTGGGAATATTATGGCCGCAATGGTGGCTTTGCGAGCGTCGGCCTGTTCTACAAGGATGTCAGCCGCGCCCTGTTCGCCGCCAGCCGCCAGTTCGGCGACACCCGGTTCGACACCGCCGTCCTGCCGCGCAGCCAGTATGACTACAGCACCACAGTCAACGGCGGTGATGGCTATATCTGGGGCGCTGAAGCCGCACTGCAGCTGCAGGTTGACAATTTTGGCGGTGATCATGGCTTCATCGGCGGCTTTGGCGTCATCGCCAACGTCACCTACAACAAGAGCCGGGTGACCACGCCTGATGGCCGCCGCATCACCTTCCCCGGCACCTCGCGCTGGGTGTACAACGTCGGGCCCTATTTCGAAAAATATGGCGTGTCGGCCCGCGTTGTCTATCAGAAGCGCACCGAATGGCTGTCGGAACTGGGTGACGGCAGCACCGGCGGCGATCTGTTCTGGGATACGGATGGCGAACTCGATGCCTCCATCCGCTATGCCATCACGCCCAACATCGAAGTCTATGCCGAAGGCGGCAATCTGCTGAATGGCCCGGGCCGTCGCTATGCCGGCAACAAGGTGCGGACGCTTGAATTTGAAAAATTCGGCCGCCGCTTCCAGGCCGGCGTTCGGGTCACCTATTGATGCGCATCGCCCTATTTTCGGCCCTTCTGCTCGCCGCCTGTGCCCCGCCGGCCGTTGCGCCCTCCGTCCAAACCGCAAGTCTCACCGCCGATGGCGAAACCGCCGCGGTGAAGAACAGCGACGATGCCGCCGATGATCCGGCCATCTGGCGCAATGCCGCCAACCCTGCCGCCAGCCTGATCGTCGGGACAGACAAGCAGGCCGGGCTCTATGTCTATGATCTTGATGGCAAGGTGCGCGATTTCAACAATGCCGGCCGGGTCAACAATGTCGATCTGGCCGAAACCCCGGCCGGCGTGATCGTGGCCGCCAGCGACCGCAGCGACAACACACAAGCCCAGATCGCGCTGTTCCGGCTCGACATCGCCAGCGCCCGGCTGGTGCCGCTCGGCCGCGTGCCGGCCGGTGCGGGCGAAGCCTATGGCATGTGCCTGTGGGCGACGCCGGGGGCGCTGACCGCGTTCATCGTCATCAAGGATGGCACCATCCGCCAGATCGAACTCGATACCGCCAAGGTCACCGGCCGCATCGTGCGGACGATGAAGCTCGCCACCCAATCCGAAGGCTGTGTCGTCGATCCGCGCACCGCCCGGCTCTATGTTGCCGAAGAAGATGTCGGCATCTGGCGCTGGGACGCGCGCGCCAGCGCCAGCACCACCCCGGTCAAGCTGGCCAGCGTCGACAAGGCCCGGCTGTTCGATGATGTCGAGGGCCTGGCCATCGCGGCGCAAGGCAATGGCAATGGCGGCTGGCTGGTGGCGTCGAGCCAGGGCGACAACGCCTATGCCCTGTTCAGCCTTGCCGATGAACGCTTTGCCGGCCGTTTCCGCATCGTCGATGGTGCGGTGGGCGGCACCCAGGAAACCGATGGCATCGCCGTGATGACCGGCGATTTCGGCCCACGCTTCCCCGCCGGCCTGATGGTGGCGCAGGACGGCGAGAATATGCCGACCCAGAATTTCAAGCTGGTGAGCTGGGCCAAGGTGCAGGCGGCGTTGGGCCTGCGATAAAACCCACCCCCAGCCCCTCCCGCAAGCGGGAGGGGAGCAGATGGGTCTTGCGGGCAGACTGTGCTGCCACAGTAATCTGTTCCCCTCCCGCTTGCGGGAGGGGTTAGGGGTGGGCAGTTGACCGGGCTGCCGCCCTGCTCCACGCTTCTGCAAAGACCATCGGGAGACAGGCGCATGGCGCTCAGCGGCTATCAACGCTTCACCTTCACGCGCGGCCAGTTCGGCCATGAACGGGTGCTCACTGCCACCATCACCGGCAACAATCCGGTGAACGGGGTGGACGAACAGATGCACCATGAACTGGCGCGGGTGTTCACCGAACTGCAGCAGGATCAGGGCAGCGACATCATCGTGCTCACCGGCGCCGGCCGCGCCTTTTGCGCCGGCGGCGATTTCGACTGGTTCGAGGAACAGATCGCCCACCCCGCCCGCTTTCGCGACATCGGCTGGGATGCGAAACGCATCGTCACCAGCCTGCTCGAAATCGAAAAGCCGGTGATCTGCCGCATGAACGGCGCCGCCGCCGGCCTGGGTGCCACCATCGCCCTGCTGTGTGACATGATCGTCGCCGATGAAAATGCCGTGATCGGCGATCCCCACGTGAAGGTCGGGCTGGTCGCCGGCGATGGCGGCGCGGTGATCTGGCCGCAGCTGATCGGCTATGCCCGCGCCAAGGAGTTCCTGATGACCGGCGATCTGATCAAGGCCCCGCGCGCCGAAGCGATGGGCCTGATCAACTATGCCGTGCCGACCGATCAGCTTGATGCCAAGGTGACCGAACTGGTTGGCAAATTGATGGGCAATCCGCGCTTTGCGGTGCGCTGGTCCAAGGTGGTCGCCAACCAGCCGCTGCGGGTGCTGGCGCAGCAGTTGATGGACGCCTCCATTCCCTACGAGACGCTGTCCAACCTGGCGGCGGACCGGGCCGAAGCCGTGCGGGCTTTTCGCGAACGCCGCGCGCCGAACCTGACGGGGGAATGACCATGGCCCCGCCGCTGCCGCCCGTCACCTTCACCGATGAGCCCGAGCATATCGGCCAGCTGCGCGACACGCTGCGCCGCTTCGTCGCCGCCCACGCCCCGCGCGAAGCCCGCATCCAGTGGGATCGCGACCATCGCTGGCCGCGCGACGTTTATGCCGAGCTGAACAAGCTGGGCCTCACCGCGCTCACCGTACCGGAAGCCTATGGCGGCGCCGGGCAGGATCTGGTGGCGGCCATCGCGGTGATCGAGGAGCTGGCGCAGGCCGGGCCGTGCCTCGCCGGGCCGTTCATCCACACCGCCTTTTATGGCGGGATGAACCTGTCTGAAAACGGCAGCGCGGAGCAGAAGGCGCGCTTCCTCCCGGCGCTGGCGCGCGGGGAATTGTTCTTCGCCTATGGCCTGTCTGAACCCGATGTTGGCGGCGATCTTGCCAGCGTCACCACCCGCGCCCGCCTTGAAGGCGATGAAGTGGTGATCGACGGCGCCAAACGCTGGTGCACCGGAGCGGACTGGAGCGATTATATCTACACGCTGGTGCGCTCCGGCCCCGCCGAAGACCGCTATCGCAACCTGTCCTTCGTGCTGATCCCCACCAACGCCCCCGGCGTCAGGATGCAGGATATCCACCACGCCAATTTGCGCTACACCGCCAGCCAGGATGTCTGGTTTGATGGCGTGCGCGTGCCGGCGGCCAATATCGTCGGCGGGCCCCAGATGTGGAACCAGGGCTGGAAGTTGCTCGCCGGCCGCGCGCTCGATGTCGAGAAGCTGGAAATCACCGCCGTCGCCTTCGGCATTGCGCGGGCCGCACTGGACGAGGCGTGGGATTATGCGCAAGCCCGCGTGCAATTCGGCAAGGCGATCAGCCAGCACCAGGCCATCCGCCACAAATTGGTGGTGGCCCGCACCAAGCTGCAGGCCGCCCGCCACATGCTCTATCACGCGGCGTGGTTGGCCAATGAAGGCCGGCCCTGCAGCGCGGAGACCAGCATGGCCAAATTGTTCGTCGCCGATGTCGGCGTGGAAATCGCGCTGGCTTGCCAGCAGGTCATCGGCTCCTATGCCCTGTCCGACGCGTTCGACATGGAACGCCATGTCCGCGATCTGCTCGGCATGCCGATCGTCGGCGGTTCCAGCGACATGCAGAAGAATAATCTGGCGAGCCTGTGGAAACTGTGATGGGCCTTTTTCCCGTCACCCCGGCGAACGCCGGGGCCCATCGCCCGAACGTGCCGTCTGCTATCACGTGCCGGCGATGGATCCCGGCATGCGCCGGGATGACGAGGAAGAATTTCTGATGGCCATTCCCCCCAACCTCCTCGCCACCATCGCCGCCCGCGCCGCCGACACGGAAGCGCAGCGCCGTCTGCCCGCCGATCTGGCCGCCGAACTGGCTGAGGCCGGCCTGTTCCGCCTGTTGGTCCCCAAGTCGCTGGGCGGGGCCGAAACCGATGTCGCCACCCTGTTCACCACGCTGGAACAATTGGGCCGCGCCGATGCCGCCACCGGCTGGTGCGTGATGATCGGCGGCACCACGGCGCTGATTTCGGCCTGGTTGCCGCTGGCTCACGCAAGCGAAATCTGGGCCGATCCCAATGTCATCACCGGCGGCGTGTTCGCGCCCATGGGCCGGGCAGCGGTGGACGGCGATGATTATGTGGTTTCCGGCCGCTGGGCCTGGGGATCGGGCAGCGCCAATTGCAGCTGGCTCTTGGGCGGCGCCGTCATCATGGACGGGGCGGAGATGCGCCGGTTGCCATCGGGCGCGCCCGATCACCGCATGATGGTGATGCGCGCACCTGAGGTGGAATTGATCGACACCTGGGATGCGCTGGGCATGCGCGGCACCGGTTCGGGCGATCTCGCCGCCAAGGATGTGCGGGTGCCGCAGGGCCGCAGCGTATCGTTCATCACCGATACGCCGCGCGAAAATGGGCCGCTCTATCGCTTTGCCCCCTTCGGCCTCTTGGCGCTCGGCATCGCGGCGGTGGCCAGCGGCAACGCGCTGGGCGCGCTGGATGATCTGAAGGCGCTGGCCACGGCGAAAAAGGCGCAAGGCTCCAGCCGCAGCCTGGCCGAACGCGGCGTGGTGCAGGCGGATTTTGCCGTGGCCCAGGCCGATCTCGATGCGGCGCGCGCCTTGGTTCACGCCGAAATCGCGACTGCGTGGGATCGCGTCGTGGCCGGCGACAGCCTCGATCTGCCCGCCCGCGCCCGGCTGCGGCTGGCGGCAACGCGGCTGACGCAAGTGGCAGCGCGCGTCGCGGCCAAGATGCACGAACTGGCCGGCGGCACGTCCGTCTATGCCAGCCACCCGCTGAACCGCCGCTTCCGCGACGCCCATGTTGCCACCCAGCATGTCATGGTCGCCCCGCCCACATTGGAACTGGCCGGGCGGGTGCTGCTCGGCCTGCCGGCGGATGCGTCGATGTTGTAACGCTGTCCTACACGCGCAATTTCTGCCATCATCTGCTGTTGGGCTGGCCTTTCCGGCCGGCTTGGTTCTTTGACAAAAGCCAAGAAAAACAATGCTGAATCCCGGCGGATTCGTCACAACTGTCAAAACCGCGCTGTGTTATCGCCCGAATCGGATCTGCACCGTCACCGGCCCATCCGGCACATCGGTGATGGTGGAGGCAAAGGCCAGGCGCTGGCCCGGCTTGATGCTCGGCGCAGGCGGCGGGATGATCCAGTCGCGGGACCGCTCGCCATTCACCAGCAGCCGCGCATTCAGCGGCGGAACTGCCACCAGTGTCTTGCCCGGATTGCTGATCACCCCGGTCACTTCCAGCAGGCTGCCGCCGGGCAGGCGGCCCACATTGCCCTGCACCGCCACATCCAGCCGCGGCGGCGGCGGCATCAGCTGGGCAAAGGCTTCGCTCACGCCCGGAATGGTTTCAGGATCGATGCGGCCAATCCACAGGCCCGCCGCCGCCGTGGTGAAGGCCGCGCCAAGGGCAATGGCGAGCAGCCATTTCAGCACCGGCGCCCGTTCCGGCTCCGGCGCTGGCGGCGGCTCCGGTTCCGACGCCGCTTCAGGCTCTGGTGCCGGCGCTGGTGGCGGCACCCGGGCGACGCGCAGCTCCTCCTGCACGGCGGCCACTTCCTCGTCTTCGTCCACGGCTTCCGTGGGCACCCAGCGGTGCTGGCAGTTGGCGCATTTCAACCGGGGCCGCCGCAGCACGGTGGCCACGTCCAGCCGATAGGCGGCGCTGCAATTGGGGCAGGTGACGATCACGGTCCCACCATATCAGGCCAGCGTTTCGGCGAAAGGGGGCGCTTGCATGGGGCACACGGCCAAGGCAAAGGCAGGGTCATGCATGATCTGAAAGCCCTCCGCGCCGATCCAGACGCCTTTGCCGCCGGCCTCGCCCGGCGCGGGGTGACCGATGCCGCCTCGGCGCTGCTCGCCGCCGACGCGCAGCGCCGCGCCGCCGAAACCAAGGCGCAGGAAGCCCTGGCCCGCCGCAATGCTGCCTCCAAGGAGATTGGCGCCGCCATGGCCGCCAAGGACATGGCAAAGGCTGAGGCGCTGAAGGCCGAAGTCGCTGGCCTGAAAGATGAAATCGCCACGCTGGAAGCCGCCGCCCGCGACGCTGGCGAGGCTGCTGAAGCCCTGCTGGTCAGCCTGCCCAACCTGCCCGCCGCCGATGTGCCCGATGGCGTGGACGAGCACGGCAATGTCGAGGAACTGCGCTGGGGCACCCCCCGCGCCTTTGATTTCCAACCGCTGGAACATGATCTGGTCGCCGCCCGGCTTGGCTATGATCCCGAAGCCGCCGCCAAGGTTGCCGGCGCACGCTTTGCCGTGCTGAAGGGGCCCTTGGCTCGCCTGCAACGCGCGCTCGGCCAGTATATGATCGACACGCACACGGCGCGCCACAGCTTTGCCGAAACCTATGCGCCGCTGCTGGTCAAGGCCGAAGCCGCCTTTGGCACCGGCCAACTGCCCAAGTTCGAGGAAGACGTCTTCAAGACGACCGACGGCCGCTACCTCATCCCCACCGCCGAAATGAGCCTGACAAACCTCGTCGCCGGCGAAATCCTCGATGCGGCCGCGCTGCCGATCCGCATGACCGCGCTCACGCCCTGTTTCCGCAGCGAGGCCGGCAGCGCCGGGCGCGACACGCGCGGCCTGATCCGCCAGCACCAGTTCGAAAAATGCGAGCTGGTGACGATCTGCACGCCGGACCAGGCCGAAGCCGAACATGCCCACATGCTGGCCAGCGCCGAAGCAATCCTGCAGGCGCTGAACCTGCCCTATCGCCGGATGCTGCTCTGTGCTGGCGACATGGGCTTTTCGGCGCGGAAAACCTATGATCTTGAAGTCTGGTTGCCAGGGCAAGGTGCCTATCGCGAGATCAGCTCCGTGTCTGACTGCGGCGATTTCCAGGGCCGCCGCATGAACGCCCGCTGGAAAGTGGCGGGCGAAAAGGGCAGCCGCGGCGCGGTCAACACATTGAATGGTTCCGGCCTCGCCGTCGGCCGCACACTGGTGGCGGTGATCGAAAATTATCAACAGGCCGATGGCAGTGTCATCATCCCCGATGTGCTGCGCCCCTACATGGCCGGCATCGACAAACTGGAACCCCGCTGATGCGTATTCTCGTTACCAATGATGACGGCATCAACGCCCCCGGCCTGGTCGCGCTCGAAGCCATCGCCGCGCAGCTTTCGGACGATGTCTGGGTGGTCGCTCCGGCCGAGGAACAATCGGGTGCCGGCCACAGCCTCACGCTCAGCCAGCCGGTGCGCCTGCGCGAAATCAGCCCGCGCCGTTATGCCGTGCGCGGCACGCCCACCGATTGCGTCATGCTGGCGCTGGGCGCGGTGCTGGAGGATCACAAGCCCGATCTGATCCTGTCCGGCGTCAACCGCGGCGGCAATCTGGCCGAGGATGTGACCTATAGCGGCACGGTGTCCGCCGCCATGGAAGGCTGTCTCGCCGGCATCCGCTCCATCGCCTTGTCCCAAGTGATGATGGATTACACGGCCGGCATGGAGGATTTCTCCTGCGCCGCCCACCACGGCGCCGCCATCATCACCCGCATCATCGGTCAGGCTTGGCCCGATGGCGTGCTGATCAACATCAACTTCCCGCCGGTGCTGGCCGCCGACGTGAAGGGCGTGCGCGTCACCGAACAGGGCTTCCGCGATTATGGCAATATCCACCTGATCAAGCGCACCGATCCGCGCGGCTTTCCCTATTATTGGCACGGCTTTGGCAAGGAAAAGCCGGCGCCCGGCCATGAAACCGATCTCAAGGCCATGCACGAAGCCTGCATTTCGGTGACGCCGCTGCATCTGGACATGACCCATTATCAGTCCATCGCCACGCTGAAGGCGGCGCTGGCCGATCTGTCCGAAGCCTGATGCGGCGCGCGGCAGCCCTGTTGCTGCTGCTCGCGCTTTCGGGCTGTGCCAACATGATCGGCCGCCCGGAACCGGTGCGCCGGCCCGTTCCCACCCGCGTGCCGCCGCCTGCACCCGCGTCGCGCCCGCCCGCCGCCAGCCCCAGGCCCGTGCCCGCGCGGCCTGCCGCCCCCCGCACCGATTGGGTGGCGCGCCGGGTCACGCCCAGTGCCCAGGTCACGCCACAGGGCCGGTTCCACATCGTCCGCTCCGGCGAAACCGGCATTGCCATCGCCCGCGCCTATGGCTTGCCGTGGCGGGACATCATCGCCCTCAATGGCCTGAAAGAGCCCTATGTGCTCGCCGTCGGCCAGCGGCTGCGCCTGCCCG
>Ga0075154_10001128_pt1 | contig 19790 bp, 14 predicted proteins | sample JI71714BDNA_FD_70965 | JGI IMG/M metagenome (GOLD analysis project Ga0075154, IMG submission 70965) | Wastewater effluent complex algal communities from Wisconsin, to seasonally profile nutrient transformation and Carbon sequestration -... | ecosystem: Engineered > WWTP > Effluent > Algae...
GGCGCCTCAAATCGGCATTTTTCAGCGGGCTTTCGAGCGACATGGGGTCGCCTTTTGTTGGTTACTTATTTTGGCGAAGCAAAATAAGTAACTCGCCCAAGGGGCGAAACGCTTTTAAAAAGCTCGCCGCAAAGGCAAGAATAAAAATTAAAAACCAAGCCGCCTGCAAGGCAAAAGACCGCTCATGGCACATACCTACCCATCTAGTTAACCTAAAACCTCATAGCTCAGGTATGTGCCAATGCACTCAATATACATTCGACGACGTCGGGTTTACTCATACTGGCAAATAAATTGCCAGCTTTGATCCGTCCCAGGCGTGGTTTGCGTCCACCACTTCGCTTGATATAAACGCCCTGAATACGCCACATAATCGCCTTGCTGGGCGTAACCAGGACTGGTGCTGTGTTGTCGCCGCGGCCACGCTGGATATAAGGTTACTCGCGTTGGATCCACACCACAGTAGTTGACGGGGGCAGGTTCAAAACGCAGGCTACTGGTGTATTGTCTGTCTGAGGTCCAAACGCGATTGAGCGCGACTGATGTTTGCCATTGAATAGCTTGCAAAGGTTCAGACCACACCCCCAGCTGCACGCGATCCGAAAAACGACGGTTTATGTCGGTGGCTAACTGCTCGGCCCAACGCTGCGCCGTCACATTCTGTGCCGTGATCGCAAGCCGATGTTGGAGCAGCTCTTGCCCAGAACCATCGAATAATCGAAACAGTACGGTTTCCCCTATCCGCGCTTGTAACTCTGGAGCAACAAACTGGCCTTGATCATGCCAAACAGGCTCATGACTACTCCCACCTTGTAACCAGATATCTGAGCAATTATAAAACCCCTCCCCCACCACATCATGTCGCTGCCAGCGGGTATATAAAACTGCCGCACCGCGTTGATGCGGAGGCAGTGGCACATCCAGTTCGTAATAGCCTTGGTTGACTGCAACATCCGCTTGCTGATGGATAAGCCGCAATTGCTGCCACTGCAATGGCGTTTGGCCGACATCTACGCCCGGTTTACTGAGATAAATTTGCCAAAAACTGGGATTATGCGGCGTCGTGGCACGAAAGCGCAGTCGCAATACCGGTGTGGCATCGACATCAATCACCGTTTTTTGCCACTCACTGGACGCCAGATCCATGCCTGCTTTGCGACTATCGCCGGCAGCACATAAAGCGCCATCTTTCACGACTGCTTGTACCGCGCTGAGATCGTCAAACTGTGGCACATTCGCCGAGTACTCATGATGTTGACTAAATAAGTAACCGCCGGATTGGCGAAACGCTGCACGACAAGCGGCATTGGCAATCCCACTGCCATCGGCAGGCCACCAATAACCCCCATCGTCTTTACAGATTTGCTGCCGAGCTTTGGGATACTCCACATAGCCATGCGCCACACTTTGTGTCGTACGGGCGGCCAAGATCGCCAGCATGCTGAGCAACAGCCAGTGGCGAAGCCGTGGCTTCACCATGTGATTTGTTATACGTTGATTCATGTTAGATCCTTTTACGATGAATAATCCGTCGCGAATGCACCGAGATGCATGACAACAACCGATGCACCATGCGTCACACGTCGGATCACACAGCTTTAGTTTTAGGCTTGCTGCTTGTGATGTATTGCACTGTTCCTATGCTTGCGGCAGTGCGCCAGCGACTCACCCTAGCGGTCGCTGGCATATTCCATCTCAGAGCCTGCTACAAGGTACAGACCAGCCGCCAGCTCTCATCCGACCCCGGCATCGAATTGGTCCACCACTTGGCCTGATAAATCTTTTGCTGATAACGACTATAGTCACCGGCAGCCGCGTGGTTTTGCCGCGGCCAAGCGGGGTATGTCACCACTTGACCAGGTACGCCACTGCAACCGCTATTGTCGCCGCCGCCTTGAATGACGCCGGCGGGTAATTGCGGATATTCTTGTTTGAGTGCAAACACTTGTGTTCCCACGGTTACACGCCAGCCCGAGGGCATCGGCATTGGCAAGTAATAATTAAGCCGTACCTCTAATTGCCCGCCGGCCGCAATACCCTCACGTGGCAATGTCATGGACACATAGTGAAACTCATTATCTAAGCCGCCAATATTATGACCGCTACGGTTGCGACCACTCTGCACGACCTTGCTTCCAAAGCCGTTTTGGTCACTAAAGTTGTCACCGGTTGCGGTCGGGATGGCAAAACTTAGCTGCGCCCCGCCGGGGATGGCTTGATTGGATTGATTACGGATCTGCAGCAACGGATTGATGGGGTAATTTTGATCGCCCAGTTTAAAGCCTGTGATCGCAACCCTGAGATCGAGACTACTGCTCGGGATGCTTCGCTCATCACGTGCCGCCCCATAGGGCGAGCTGCGGCGGAATTTATTAAAGAAAATACTGGTTAAATCATCCCCCATGCCATACTCGCCACGGGCACTGTCGTAACTATAATCGCCGGCCAGCTCCCAAAACATGACGCCACCTATGCCTTTGGCAATCACATAATCGGCTTTCGCGGCAATACTGGTTTCATCTTCAATCGATAAAAACACTTTTTTCTGCGCGTTCCAAAGCCAAGGTGCCACCAGCGTCGCATCATAATGGTATTGATACACGCCACTGAGACGATCTGCCGGATCACGATCTGGATCCAAACCATAGCGCGTTAAATAACTTGGTGTTTTGCCAGACTGCAGATTTTTGGTATGCCACAGAGGATTAGAGCCGGCGGGGATCTCTTCGCCGCTTTTGCCAAGGTCATGCCATAAATTGTCGATACCAAGCGCGCCACTGCCGCAAAGATTTTGCGCGGAACCGCCGGTCCCCGGTGGGCATTTGGCTTGATCTCGTGCCGCTGCTTTACCCCATAACCCCGCGGTACCACCTTGCACATTTTCCCAACCGCGGCTGTAATAAGGCACGCCGATGTTAATTCGTCCAGCTTGCATAGCCCCGCGGAAATAATGATAGGCCCAGTCGGTATTAAGGTAGCCAATCCCTTGATACTGCGCACTATTGTAATAATTCCACGCGAGTAGTTCGGCATCTTTACCATCATCAAACAGTGCGGCATTGGGCCCGACGTGCTGGTTCCATGCCCCATGCAAGTCATAACTCATGATATTGACGTAGTCTAAATATTGGGTCACCGGAAACACTTCCATACCGCGCAGCAGATAACCGGAGGATGGTGAAGCTATGGTTAGCAAATAATGTTTACCATCCTCAACCGACGCCGCATCCAGCTTTTCTCTGAGTGTTTTCATCAACACCTGATAGGACGCCATCAAGCCAGCACGACGTGCATTTGAGATGGCAAAATCATCCGGATTGCCCGAGTCCTTCATGCTGGATGGATACTCATAATCGATATCCACCCCATCAAAGCCGTATTGTCGTAAAAACTGCACCACGGAGTTGGCAAAGGTGTCGATACCGGCCTGATTGACACTGTTGTCGGCATGGGTGGTCATGCTATAAAAGCCGCCCGACGCCACACGCTGACCTTGCTCATCAAAGTAACCACCGGTTTCGGCCCATCCACCAACCGAGATTAACGTTTTCACATGTGGAAATTGTTTTTTGTATTTATTCAGTAAATTAAAGTGACCTTTGTAGGGTAAATTGGGATCCATGTCGGCACCGGCCACATCAGGCCATTGCATGCCCGTCGCTGGATTTGACGGATCTTGCACATTGCCAATCCCAATCTTATGCTGGGCGTTGACATGGGCAAAGGCATAGTTGATATGACTGATTTTTTGCCATGGAATGTTGGGAACCAAATACTGCGGTTGGCCATTTCCGCCATGTCGCCAACTGGTGAAATAACCAATAATCCGTCGCGGATGATCAGGTCCCATCCGCTCACGGCCTTGTTCATCGTAGCGCGTACAATACGGCACATCGAGCCCAGGCGTGGCATAAAGCCCATCCGGGCGACACGCCGCATGCCCTGACGCCACCGCGGCGACTTGCACGGTGACCGCCGCACTGGTTTGCTCCGCGCCTTGATTATCAAATGCTTTGACGCTAAAACGCTGACTGCCCGCCACGGCGGTCCAACTGACGGTATAAGGCGGCGTTGTGCGCTGAGCGAACAACTGACCATTATGATAAAACTCGACCGTACTGATACTGCCATCGCTATCACGCGCATCCGCGCTCACCAAGATCACCTCACCCGCCCGTAGCTGTGCGCCTTGCGCTGGTGCCGTGATCACCGCGGTGGGCAGCTGATTGTCGGTCACCTTGTCCACCCACACCTCAATCTCGGTGCTGCGAGTACTTAGATTTTTATCATCATAGGCTTTTGCAACAATGCGCTGAGCCCCCAGCGCTTGTGCCGCAAAACTGGCCTGATAGGGCGCTTGTTCATCCACACTAAGCAAGCTGGCATTTAGATAAAACTCCACTTTGCTGATGCGTCCATCCGCATCGCTGGCATTGGCATTCAATGCCACCACAGAACCTTGGCTAAACCGAGCTCCGGCTTGCGGTGCCGCAAGGCTCACGCTCGGCGGTTGGTTGGGCGTTGTGCCGTCGCAGTCACCACGCTTGGTCCATTCTTGATATGGATTAGAAAATTGCTGCGGATTTTTATTTTGATTCCACCAATTGGCCTGATACAGCACTTGTTGCTGCTGCACTTGCTGTCCAGTGGTGTAAGTGGCACTGCTTTGCCACTGTGCAATGGTTCGGCAATCAACCGCATGGCTGGGGAGGCTTTGTAAGCCAACCAGTAATCCCATACTGGCGAACAACCTTGCTTGGGTGATTTTTGACCTAAAGGCCTGAGAAGCTGTCTGCATAAAGATATCTCATGATGTAGCGTGGCATCACGCCTGAATTCAACGGAAAACCCCAGTGTTACTGGGGTTGCTTCACAATGGATGTCATTGTTGTGGATGGCCCAAACCTTCATGCATCGCATTGAGGATATGGCCGTTGTCTGCATCTAGCTCCCAGGCAAAAATCCCCCCCAGTTGATACTGCCGAATGTAGTCGCCTTTGGCGCGAACTGAACGCGCCGTATCAAAACTAATAAGGGTATTGCTGCTTGGATTCCACACATAACTGGCTTTTGCGACATCATCCCATTGCACTGTAAAGCCATTGACGCCTGAGCCGTTCACGCCACCCATGTAATTTGCTTCGATTTTTTTATAATCCTCGATCCCTTTCTCCCACGATCCCGCAATACCAGCACCACCGCTGCCGGTAAATGGATCGCCGCCTTGGACGTTGCGTACATCTTTCCAACCGCGGCCATACATGGCAGCGCCTAGCGTAATTTTATGCGCGGGCACTTGCCGATCGAGTAAATGACGAACCGCTTCATCGGCACTAAAACCGGCAATCGGTGACCGCGGATTGGGGTACAACGTGGCCATATGGCCCAAGGTACTGTTCCATGCGCCGTAGTAGTCGTACGTCATCAGATTGATGTAATCCATATAAGGATGTGCCGCTTCCCAATTCACCTGCGACAACTTCGCCACACCACCACTCATTGCAGCAGTCAACTGATAACGACGACCGGTTTTGGCACTGAGCGCATCCAAGGCTTGGCGCAAATCTCGCATCAATAGTACAAAGCCTTCACCATCTTGCGCCGAACCCAGATCAGGATTGGCACCACCACCGCCTGGAAATTCCCAATCGATATCCACGCCATCAAAGAAATCGTAGGTTTTGATCATCTCCACGATCGACGCGACAAAAGTAGCGCGCGCTTGGGCATTGGTACCTATGGTGTAGAGCGGATCAGATAGGGTCCAACCGCCGACTGACGGCAGAATTTTCAGCTGCGGATTGGTTTTCTTCAGTCGATACAACTCGGCAAAAATGCCTCGGATCGGTTGGTCCCATTTGTCGCCAGGATAGGATTTTTCTAGCGCGGCAAACTTATCATGTACCACCACAGTGTAATTGGGCTTGCCACGGCATTGCGCCACTAACGCCGCATAACCTTCGGGATTTGCTTGCTGCAAACTGCTGTTATTGCCACACACGGGAATAAAACCATAAAACAAATGCGTCAGGTTTTTGGCCGGTATATCAGCCACATGGTAATTACGCCCATAAATCCCCCACTCGACAAAATAGCCGCCAACCATCTTACCGCTGGTGTTGCTGTACGCTTTGTTTTGTTGCTTCAGCGGCTGTGGGTAATAACGCATATCAAGTTGAGTCCAAGGATCAAAACCGCCAGGCGTTCCGGGATTGCCACTACCTTTCACATTGATGACACGTTTATCACTCGGCGTGCACTGCAAGCTTGCCCCCTGCTGGTTACAGAGATTCACCACAAACTCGTAACTGCCGGCACTGGTCAGATTGATCGAGTGACGACCACTTTGGCCATTTTGGCCATTGGGGGTGAGCGCCGCACTGTGCACCAGGGTACCGTTCTGCGTGACTTGCCAGAGATTGCCGTTAGTGCCCCACCACATGTTCCACTGCAGTGGCACAGCTACAGTGCCATTGACCAAACTAAGCTCGGTTTCTTGCCAAGCAAGTACCGGTTTGGCCGGCGCTGGCACAGCCGCCACTTGCACGGCCGCCACCCAAGGTGATGCAAACAGCGCTGATGCCAGCATGGCAATAGCGAGCGGACGAAGCGCGTTTGTTACGGGTTGTGTGCGCTCAACCATGCATTGCGGGGTTTGTAGATGTGTGGAACGAGCACAGGCGATGCGACGTGGTGGCGTTATTGTGAATAGACCAGCTCTAGGTTGTCGTGATCGTTGCGATGATGAAACCGCTGATGAAACTGGCTTAGGATGCCTGCTAGGCAAATCCATATGGTTTTGTTCTATATGGCGTTGATGAATGTTGTTGTGATACATGTTGGGTGGTCTCCAGCGTGAGTATTATGATTGTTGTGCTTGCCACTTTGCCCATCGTCGCGACTATCCACCATGGCAGCACAAGAGCTGCCTGCTCGCCCTAACCAACATACCGTCGATAGGATTTGCCCCTGAGCTCAGCGCACGACCATCTGCTGGGATCTATCCATGCACAGCGATGAAAAATGGCGATATAACCATGCTACAAATGACACCGCTGTCATAATGTTTCCTGTTTTAATAAAATGATATTTTCATGATATTGATAAAACGCATTAAATATCAGCAAATTAAAAGGTTATACAAAACGGAATAAATGACAGCGATAGCCAAAAGCGCTCATTAACAAGCGTCACTGATCACTATGTTTGATATGCGCTCGCGGTTCGCTTGGGTGTATTGCGGAAATTACGATGACATAGCGTTGCTATGTGCGGCCAATAAATATGCCATAACGATGCGTCACATTGCCTTACAAGACCATAACGTCGGGGAGCCGTTCAAAAGAACGCAGCTATAGAAAGGACATGATGAACAGGAGAAGTACTCAATTCAATAAAAGACAATACACAAGCAGGGATTTTAGTGAACGCAGACTCATGAAAACAAACTATGTTAACACCATCTTTTGTCAACAAAACTCTGAAAATTTAGTGTCGTGTATTATCTTCTATGCCAAACATCAGTACTGGGGAGGCCATCTAAAATGGGAAATACAATAATGCAGCGGGATACATCATGCAATACCATGACCATCCCCCAGATGTCCGACAATTACTTCGCGTCTTTGGCTTCTGCCGCTTTGCGACTTGCTTTTAACAGCTCAATTTGATTGGCACTGAGTCGAATCGCACTACCAGGGTAAGGTTTTCCACCAGGGTAATCCCAATCTCTAGGCCGCGTTTCTTCAACAATCTTTTTAAAACTTAAACACTCTTTGTTGGTTGGTTTCATGCCTAACTTTTTGGCATAAGCCATTAAATAACTATCGGCGACACCTTCGTTAGCCAATACGCAATACCCCTCGTTGGAGTACACCACTTCATCCGACTCTTGTGCGTTAACTGGTGCGCCAACGACCACAGTAGCCATCACAGCCGCCAGTACACTATGTAATAGGTTTTTTTTCATTATTGCCCTCTTCTTCGCAAAACGTCGCCGTCGACGTACCTTTTAAAGCTAGCGTAAAACCTTAATTCCGCCAGCGCTTTATCCGCAGAGTTTTACAAAGTTTGCGCAGAATCATCATTTACCTCATCCACCAAAGCGGCAGTGTTCATCTTTGAAATTCCTTGCTAACTCAAGACATAATGGCGACACTTACCGCACAACGCGGTAAAATCAAGGGGCCGGCGATGAAACTAACCGCCGACCTACACCGAATGAGAGGGCAATCCCATCATTAGCATATTGGCGACCACGTCACACTGTGATGAAAAGCGCTCGGAGTTTTCAGATTGAATACAAACCTTTGGACCTCGGTCTTATTTCCTTATCCGCGACACCCTGCGATAGCACAACGAAGATCGCCTACATGGAAGCACCTTTGCTACATTTTTTTGTGGCTGATGGCAGGATGCAGCGTTGGTCAACCTGTCCAAGCCCAGTGGTTTCGCGAGTCATTTACCACTATGGGTACCCAAGCCTATGTCGAATACTGGACCGACGATGCTCGTTTTGGCGCACGCGGTATCGATGTGGTGAAAAACGAGTTTAGTCGTGTCAATGCTCTGATGAGTCCATGGGTCGATAGCAGTGAACTTAGCCAACTCAACCAATTTGCGGCGACCAAGCCGGTTACTGTGAGTCTGGAGTTGTATCAATTACTGCAAAAAGCGGCATCAATCTCCAAACTCAGTCATGGCGCTTTTGATATTACCTTTGCTTCCGTCGGATTCTCCTATGATTATCGCACCGGAAAAAAGCCGGATGCCAAGCAGCTAGCACAGCAAAAAACCTTGATTGATTATCGCCAAGTCCAGCTCTTGCCAAACACGCAAGTCCGTTTTGGCAAGGTGGGAGTAAAAATTGATCTTGGTGGTATTGCCAAAGGTTATACCGTGGAGCGTGCCATTCATTTATTGCAGCAACACGGCATAAAACACGCGCAAGTCAGTGCCGGAGGCGATAGCCGTCTGCTGGGCGATAAGCGCGGCAAACCCTGGTTAGTTGCGATCAAACATCCGCGCGATGACCATCGATATGCGGCTCAACTGCCGCTTAGTGATAGTGCCATTAGCACCTCCGGCGATTATGAACGCTATTTTCTCGATGGCGACCAGCGTTACCACCATATCTTGGACCCAAAAACAGGTAAAAGTGCCAACCGCATGATGAGTGTGAGTGTGATAGGGCCCGACGCCACCACCACGGATGCGCTATCAACGACCTTATTTGTCCTTGGGCTCGAGCAAGGTCTGGCACTGATCGAACAGCTGCCGGGCTATGAAGCTGTGTTTATCACCGCCGACCGGCGGCTGTTTTATTCCAAAGGTTTGCAGTAACAAGCTACGGTGCCATTCACCTTGAGGCTGGCGTTTCACCCACCAGTCTCAAGGCAAACCAAAAAACACACCAAGACCACATTTGCCACATGAAGCAATGCGACCATCATGCTACCATCTGCGCTAAACAATAGGCGCTACACAATAGGCGCTACACAATAGGCGCAAACGCCGTTAATCGATCCAAACTCGCCGCACTGCCTAAACCATGAAATGGCGCAATGCTGGCAAAGGTCGACTGTTGACCGTGCAATGCCATGTAATTGAGCAGTACCGTTTGCACCAACAAATTGACGTTGTTGGCGGCTGCAGAAGAGCCGGTTTCCACGGAGGCATCCGGTCGCATAAAGCCAAGTTGTTGCCGCCGCGCTTGCTCCAGCGCCGATCCACCTAACAAGGTCGGCCGAGCTTTGGGGCTATACACCAACCAAAACGATGCTGCAGTTGAGGAGTTATCTCCGGTCCATTCGCCTTTACCACGGCCATCCATCGAATCATCGATCCGACCATTACTGGCCACCGAACCATCGGAATACACATAAATCATCAGCGGCTGCTGCCGCCGTGCGGCATATTCTAAACAAGCCCCAATGCAGCGTCCGGCACGCAAATCGCGCAGCTCACCGGTACCGCGCTCGCCGGTGTGATAGTCAAAGCCGCCCATGGTGACCGTACCGGCGCCGGCAAAACCATTCACCACCAATTTCATGATGGAGGCGGTTTTCCGAAACTCGGCATCTGCTTCGAACTCCGCCACACTGAAAATACCCGCAGCTCCGACAATATCCGGATCGGCAATTGGATTTAACGTGGCGGGGTTTCCAAACCGATCAGCGAGATCGGCGCTTTTGACATAACCGCAGCGGACTAAATCTTGGATCACCTCATTGCGACTGACATGAGCATTGAGCTGCCCCATTTTGCGCGCACTGATCCGCTGCACCGATTCCATCACTGCAACGGCATCACTTTGATCTAACAGGCCAAACAAATCACCGACATCGACTAGACCTGTCACATCCGATGGCCGATCAATTTTAGTGGGTCGCCATTCTGGGTTATAAAACTCCAACGGCGCCATCGAATTGGCGCCAGAATCTGAGTTGCGTGAGCCAATCAAAGGCAATAAGGAGCCATTGGCACCGGCTTTGGCGATGGCATACATCGGATTATGCGGGTTATTGCCGGTATCGTTTTCCGATTGGGTTGGGATCACGGTGCCATTGACCGCTTGCCGGGTGTTGGCGGCGGTTTTCTCTAAAATACCACGCAGCATGGCGGAATCGCGATGAAACGCCAACCCCAGCTCAGTGTTAATAAAACCAGCGGCCGGATCATCACGATTAACCGCGCCTGGGACCATATCAGAGGGTAAACCCAGCTTGCTGTAGCCTTGCGTCGATAGAAAATCGAGCTGACCACCCGCACCACCCACCAGCACGTTCGACCCCGCAATATTGGCGCCACCGGCCAAATCAAAACAAATAAACGGAATTTTACCGGCGCCTTCCACGGCAATACCACATTGCCGTTTTAATGCTTCCAAATCTGACGACAAACCGGCGTACGCTTTGCTGGGATTGGCAAATAAACCAAGGACCGAGCCACCGGTCATGATCGCACCGCCCATACCCAAACCACAGGCTAAAAAATCACGCCGCGTCATCGGTTTACGATGATCAGCAAAATAGAGCGGCGCATCAGGATGTAACGCTTTTTTAGTTTTCATCATCAACTCCTATTGCACCAACAGATCAGCACTGGCGAGTACGGCGGTACAGGCTGCTTTGGCAATGGTTTTACTGCGATCGGTCGGGCACTGGTTACCACAACTTCCTAACCGTGTGATTAATGCATCCAGCTCTGCCGCTACCGCCGCCCGCGGCGCTGCGGTTTGCACTTCAGAACCATGTACCGCTTGCAAGTTGGCATCGCTAAGTCTGGGCATCAGTTGCTGCATTAATTGGTTAATGAACTGTGTTTTTTGACTTGGATTAAACAGCTGCGCCGGTGCTTGGTTTAAATCGAGATTGCCAAACCAGCGCTGCGTGATACTGCTGTCTTCAATCGCCGCATTACAATAGGCGATCCCCAATTGCGTAATGGCCATCTGCTGCGCCGAAATAAAGGTATCAATATTGTCTTGTGCCGGTAATTGCCGCGCAATGGTTTGATACACAGTGGCAACTTTGGCGTTTTGCTGTGGCACGCCGGTCAGCTGACTCATACTGGCATGAATAGCTGCAAACGGCCGCAAACCGATATCGGCGTAATCGCTGCTGCTTTGTTGGATTTGCTGCAACGGATATTGTGGCTGCACCCGCACATGGGTTTTGCCGCCAATTCGGCCAAACGACAAGAAGAACTCATCGCGACTGGTGCCTTGCTCGCTGGCAATAATAGTTCCCAAACTTGACAGTGGCGCCGGTTTTGCCAAGGATTGGCCGGCAGGAATTTCAAAACGTTGTTTGATCCATGCCTGCCCTGTCACCACTTCGCGGCCATTAATACCGATCGCCATGCCTTCAATTTGTAAGTTACTGGCTAAGGTTTTTCCGGATAAATTCACCAACCGCGGCTGGCTAAACAGATAGGAATACTCGTCAAATTGCGACACTTCAAACAACATATAACTATCGGGGGTATCAATTAAATGCCCGATGGCAAACAGCAAATAGAACTTCTGCCCGACACCCACCGCATAATTTTGCTGGATTTGCGTTTTATCCAAGGCTTTATTGTGGACCGCCAGCAGCCGGATACTGCCTTGCCATTGCCGGTTACCATTGGCCTCGTTGCCGATCATCAACGCAAAACTATTGTCCCAATTGCTCAGCGTCGCCGGTGCGCCACGCGCCCCTGTGTCTTCGCCATTGACAAAAATACGCTGACCATTCACTGGATCGTGATTCACCACCACATGCTGAAGTGTCGCTTGCAGCACTTCATCGGCATCTGGCGTCGCGATCCCTGGCATCCCGGCATTATCGCCACGGCTGCTGCGCAGGCCCAAGGTATAGTTATACAGATTCTGCCCTAAGGTGAAATTTCGACTTTCGCTACTGCCGGCATAACTGACAATGGCCGCCGGTCCTTGCTGCGCAGTATTACTAGGTACCACCCAAGCTTCGATGGCAAATTCCCCTGTAGCACCAATCAATTGATGAAATTTAGCGCTACTTAGGGTACTGGCTTGTGCGCGCCCACTATTGATTTGTAAGCCCCAGCCGGTGATCCAGCGGATATCCCCTTGCAGGGTTAAATTGGCCGCTGGTTCAATCCCCGAGGTATCGTAAGCGATACTGCCAGCGCCGGTTTTAAATTGATAAAAGGCAATTTGATTGCGCTCATGTCGTCCACCGCTGGCCGCCACAATGCCATCCTCTAAACGCAGGGCTTTGGAGGGTACTAAGGTTGGATCCAACGCGGAGGCCGGAATAGCCTCGCTGATTTTACTCAATGCGGCTTTCATGGTGGCGGCATTTTGGCTGCAGTCCGACCAACAGTTATGAAACTCACGCCCTAAACGCGCGACAAACCGTGATAGCTCTAATTCATTTAAATTGATTAAGTTTTGACTGGCGTCATAAGCTCTGGCCACATCGGCATCGGCAAAAAACGGCGACTGCGCTTGCGGGCTGCTTGGCGTATGGCAATTGACACAATATTGCCGCAGCAAGGGGTGCAGATGCTGAGCAAACAGTGCATCCGACGCTGGCAATGTTTTACTGGCACCCACATCACGCAGTGGTGGCGCCACTAAGGCGACTTCGGCTTGGCTAGAGCCGCTGCTGTTGCCCCAGAGTTTAATCCACTGCGCCATGGTGTCGGCACAGGCGGCGCTACTGGCAAGCCAACAGTTATGGCCGCCGCCAACTTTTAATACCAATTTCGACTTGGTCGGGTCCGTCAAATCCACCAACCCCGTGGTGGCGGCATACGCCAAATTGACATCATCCCGCCGCGCAAAATAAGGCTGCGTTTTACCTTCGGTATGACAACCGGCACAGCGCGTGGGCTGGGCAATATTGTCCCATAAGGCTAATTTGTATTGCTGAATATCCGCCGTTTTTGGCGCAGGACCGGTATATTGCCCACTGCCGGTATCCGGCCGCTGCTGTGGTTGTTGCTCCACCTCAGCACCGCCGCCACAGCCGGTTAACACTAGGCTCAGCATGCCCAGCATGATCGCGATTCGACGCATGGTACGCATCATTAATTCCCCATACAATAAGTGGCGTTATCGGCAAACAAGGCTTTCATCCGATAGCCATTGGCTTGAAAACGCGCCGTCGCATCTTGTAAATGTGTCACATCCGCCGATGATTGCGGTTCACGCAAACAGACAGTACGAAACACCTTTTTTACTTGGCACTGGGCAAATGCCTGCGAGCTAGCCAGCTCTTGGCCTAAACTTTTGGCACCTTGACCTTTGCCTGGCAGTGCTGGATCCCAACCGAGCGATTGATTGATCCCTTGCCGCCAATAATTCTCCCACTCATCATTGGGTGTTTTAAAACCAAACGGGAACGTACCGGCATTGATGTGATATTTCGGCTGCACGCGGCTTTGTGTTTTTTCATGGGTAGTGCCGGCGGCTTGATAAAAAATGCGGCCATTGCTGCCATCGGCATCGGTAAAACGATAATCGTAATAGGCGAAGGCTTGCGCGAGAGGATCCATCCCCGCATGACAACCTAAACAGCGGTTGTTAAAAATACGACTATCGCCACCTGGGCTGCGGCTGACATCCTGCCGAATGCGATCACTGGGCGTTTCGACATCTTTTAATGGTTCTAAATCGGTGCATAACTGGCTCATGAGGGTAAACCGCAACATGGCTCGGTTAGTGCCCAAATAGAAGAATGCTTTGGCGCCCGCACGACTGGTCATGACCCCCGCCGCCGCCTCATCCGGTAAACCGGTCAGGTCGGCTTGCGGCTTGGCGACCAAATGCCGCTTCAGATCCACAGCTTGCTGCTCCATCGCTACATAATGTGCGTTGCTATCGGCTTGATAGGGCGGTAATCCCAACCCATCGGCGCCGACATACAACACATTGGTTTGCAGCAACTGGCGATAATCCACATCATCACGAATAAGACCGATCACCGTGGCGGTATAATCGTTCAATGGCTCATACACATCCAAATCGCGATTGGTGGCCGGGGCGGCAAACATCTTTAACGTGGAGCGATAAAAATCGGGATGCGCCATCGCCAATTCTGCCGCAGCTTTGGCATTACCTGCGGCGATCAATGCCGTCATTTGGTTCAGGGTCTCGCTATCGGCGGGGACCCCGGCAATGCGATCATGCAAGCGCTTGGCTTGCTCTTGCGGGCCGGCATGCAGCGCGGTGCTCCCCAGTAGCAACCCTAGCACCACGGGCAGCGCCAGCAATCGCCATAAGCTTGGGCGCTGTTGGCCTGGTATCTTTTTCAACATGGATGCATCCTTAGCGCGACAAAATGCGCTGTTCTATTGCTTCGTTTTAACGAGTTTGGCCAACAGCCTGCAGCCGACTGCCCCCATCGCTATTGGCTGGGATAGCCGACACCTGCAGGCATATCGTTAACTAGGTAAAAACTCAATGGTCCATTGCGAGCGCGTTAACGCCGCATTGGCCGGACCAAAACTGACCGATTGCAGCCGCAACTGCAGTTGTCGCTCTAACTTGGCGTCATTCAGCTCCGACTGCACAATGCGCACCTGCGTCACCCGGCCATCAGGGGCAATTTCCAGCGCAAATACCACTTTGCCGCGTAGCATCGGGTTTTGCCGTAGCGCGCGGTTATACAAGGTGTACAAGCTACTTTTGTTGCGTTCCAGCACTTGGCGGATCTGCGCTTCCGAACGTCCCTGCCCTGCTTTCGCGCTGGCTTGCTGACGCGCCGCACTTTGCTGGGCACGCTGTTTATCCACGCTGGCTTTATCGGCTAAACCCGCTAACTGCCCCGCTTTGATATCAGTGGCACCATGTTTATCCAGTGCAACACGACCCACAGAGGCGGATGCTTTTGCCGCCGCGGGGCTCGCATTGCCCATGTGTTGATTGGCAGTGGCCGCAATGACATCACGACTTGGTGCAGCGACCGGTTCAGCGCCATCGTCTTGTAACGTGGCGGGTGCCTCTGGGGCATCAAAGGCATCACGCAAATCGGCCAAGTCATCTTTCATCGCCAATAAACCGCTTTGCTCAGCTTGTGCCCGCGCATCCGCCAGTGCTTGTTCTGGCTTGGTCGTGGGCGGCACTGGTTTTTTCGGCTCCGCTTTACTGGGCTCCACCGCTTTTTGCACTGTGGGTTCGGGTTTTGGCTCAGGCTTTGGTTTAGGCTCCGGCTTTGGCTCTGGTTTAACGGTCGGTGGCGGCAGTTCAATCGGCGCCAATACCACTTGCGTTAACACTTGTGGTGGCGGCGGTGTCAGCGCCGCTGGTGGTGGTAATTGTTGATAACTCACCCAAAACGCACTGAGCGTAAAGCCTGCCAGCGCCAACCACAGCCCTTTTGTAAAATGCTGATCTTCACGTTGAGCATCTAACCCAAGCTGTGCGGTGAGCGAACCCACCAGGCTGGCATTGGCTACGCCAGCATAAGACAACACTGGCGTTGCGGCAGCATTACTCATCCGGGCCTCCTTGCGCACCATTAACCGCTTGCGCTTGCAACTCCACCGCTAAGGCCACATCGCGATAATCCGCGCTGGCGGCTACCGCAAGTATGTGTTTAAGCGCCGCATAAGGAATACCGGCATCGCCCAACACCGTCAGGGCATAGCCTTTTTGCTGCAGCTGTACTTGTTGTGCGGAAGATAAATTGGCCAGGTTCACTTTGGCTTTTTCTGCACGCAATGCCGGGGCTAATGCGGTTTGGATCGCATCCTGCCACGTGCGAGGATCAGCCGTAAAATCACCTTGCCACAGCGTTTTGCCTTGCAGGACTAGCTGCTGCGGCGTCACCGTTAAACTTAAGGTATCGGCCGGTAATTGGCTGGCCACCGATGCCGGTAACTGCATGGTCTTATTACTTTGCAGAACCTTGACGTCGGATTGGTTGAACATCAAAAAGAACACCAAAATCGTGAAAATATCCATCAAGGCGACCAGGTTTAACTTGCTGCCTTGCGATAACCGTTGGTTTTGTTTAAACAGCCGTTTGGCGCGAGCAGACTGTTTCATCGCGTGGCTCCTGTCGTTGCCGCTTTCACATCTGCTGCCTTCACATCGGTCGCCTTCACATCTACCGCCTTTTCACTGGCAGTATTAGGCGCCGGTGGCAGACTGGATACAGGCCGCTCACCGACAATGCGTGGTGCCACGCCAGATGGCAGATCCGCCAGCGCAATATCTGGAAACAATTCCGCATCGACCACGTCAGTCACCACCACGGTTTTAAAGGAGCGCACGGTATCCATCAGCGCTATCACTTGCTGATAAGGCAGATCGGCGGGCAACAATAGCGTGATGGCTTTTTTATCAACACTGGCCTGCATAAAGGTGCGTTTCAGCTCTTGTAAAAACAGCGACAACGCAGCTAAATCGGCCTGACCTTGCTGATGGGCAAAAGCACGCAGCGGCTGACCTGCAGGGTAATTCAGTACCAGTTGATCGGCATACACCGCCAGCTCTAAGGTCTGTGGAATTTGCGCTTGATCCTGCGCCAAGGCCTTAGCGCTATGCGCTGGCAGCTGCAAATTCAACACGCGAACCTGATTAAACACCAAACTCAGCAGCAATACCGGCACGAGCACTATCATCAAGTTCATAAACGAGGTGATATCAAGCTCAGCATCCTGCATCGGTGCTTTATGCTTTTTGAACATCCTGGCCACCGCTTTGTTGTTGCGCCAAACTGTTCATCAATTTGATGCCCGCCATTTCCATACTATCGACAATACTGGCCGTGCGGCTTTGTAATAACGCATGTACAAATACTAATGGGATCGCCGTAATCAGGCCCAGCGCCGTGGTGTTCATCGCCACCGAAATACTTGATGAAAGCAAGCTGGCTTTTTGTGCAGGATCGGCATTGGCCACAGCCGCAAAGGCCGTGATCAAGCCCATGATGGTGCCCAACAAACCCAGCAAGGTGGCAATATTGGCCAAGGTGGCCAAAAACTGCGTACGTTTTTGCAGGCGCAGGCTGTATTCCATCACCACCTCTTCCATGGCATATTCCAGATCATCACGACGCTGCGATAAGCGCATGCGATGCACACCAGACGCCAACATGGTTAACAGCGGCGAGCTGTATTGATCGGCCAATTGAACAATTCGTTTGGTGTCCGCTTTTTGTAACGCAGGTTGCAGTTCGTCCAGCCCCAAGCGGTTTTGGCTATCGATACTGCGTAAAAACCACCAGCGCTCCAGCGCTATCACCATGCCCAGCACTAAAATAAGTGCGATGGGGTACATAAAAAATCCGCCGTCCTGTAAGAACTGCACTATGCCTTGAACCAACGTCATTTTGTTTTCCTTTTACCGCGTCTTGTCGGTGGTTGTGTTAAGTAAAAAAGTTGCACTATTGCGCTATTGCACTATTCATAAGGTCATCAGGCCGCAGGGGCCTTGCCACAGCGCCGTTACCGTTATTCCGCACCACTTCCGTGAGGAGCCGTCGCCGCGTCGGTCATAGCGTCCGAGATGGCTTCCACGGGCTGCGCTTGCATAAATTGCAAAAATTGTTCACGATCCAAAGGTTGCAAGGCGGGTTCTGGCAACGCCAAATCCGGCGCTGGCAACTTAATGCTGGCAATAGGTTCTTGCCACGGCATGACATAAATCGTTTTGGGCTGCTCGACATTGCCACTGATGGTCGATTCGATCTCTACCGTGGCAACCTCGTTCCCCTTGCTCGTGGCCGTCGCGGGCTCAGCTGGCGTCGTAACAGCTGGCGTCGTGATCGATGGCACTGGTGTTGCGGCTGTGGTAACTGGTGCTGTGACGGGTGTTATGGCCGGTTTTGTTGTCGATGGTTTTATTGTCGCCGGTTGTATTGTCGATGGTGTGGTCGCCGCATGCGCAAGATGACTCACCACAAATGCATTGGCGAATAAGGCGCACGACAACAGCCCTGTGCAAGCTGAATGAAGAACGTTCCGCGGCTTATACATAGTTCACCTCAGTAAGGTTGTGCTGTTGTTGAACATCGCCAACGGCCATGATGACGTCGCGACTATTGAAGCCGCGAATGAATGCGGTGCTGTTTGCCTCCGCACCTGGTCCGATGGTCACAGCCGCGGCAGTGGCCGATCCTTGCGAAGTGACTGGCGCAGCTGGTGCTATGGTTGCTTCAGATGTCGCCGACTCAGATGTTGCCGACTCAGATGTAGACGCAGGCGATGACGGCTCTGCGCTTGAAGCGTCCGTGGCACTGTCCTCTGTGGCATTGGCATCTGTGGCATTGTCATCCGTGGCGCCAGCATCCGTAGCGTCAGCATCGGTGGCGGCCGGTGTGCTGCTCACCCCCAAAATACCAAGCCAGGTGGCGGCTTTTGGATCGCCGGTCAATGCCTGATAGGCTTCATAGTGTTGGATCGCCAGCGCTTTATCATGCAGATACAACTCGGCTGTCATGGCGAGGTTTTTGTGAGCTTGCGCATTTTTGGCATCACGCGCAATCAGCTGTTGCCACAGCGTCACCGCTTGCTGAAATTGACCTTGCTGGCGCAGTAAAACCGCCAACAAATTGATACTGTCGACATGATCTGGCCGACGCTGCACTATGGTTTGCAAAATACCGCTGGCGGCAGTTTGCTGGGCGTCAGACTGCGGCTGTTGCTGCCATAACGCCAGCGCCAAGTTGTAATGCACCCCAGCCGCTTGCGGGTAGCGTGCAGCCAGTGGCGTTAACAGCGCCGCGCCCTCAGCATAACGCGCCGCCTTGATGGCCGCCGTAGCATTGGCAAACGTGGCCGCATCGGTGGCCGATAATTCAGGCCCGCGATCCACCGCCGCCGACGGGTCTTGCGATGCTGCGTTGTTGTCCTGCAACGCAGGCGGCTGTGTCGTTGCTTTATCGGTGGTTGCTTTATCGGTAGCCACGTTGCTGCTACAGCCGGCGAGCCAAAGCGTTAACCCGATACAAAACACGGATAACAACTGCGGCCGCAGGTTGACAGGTCGAGCTATCAATGACGCCATCTTGCCGGACATTCGCAACCTTGCAAACAGGGTCTGGCGAAGGTGAGAATTAACGAGCATCGGATTGCGCCTCCGCATAACTTTCGGACTTTTGATACTGCGCGGGCAAGAGCTCCGCTAAGCGCACAAATGCCGCTTTGATGGCGTCGTCATAGCGCACCTTGTCATTGCGGCTATCCCCACTGCGCCCGGCCGCCGTCAATGCGGTTAAGGATTGATACAAGGTGATGGCTTGCTCTTCAAACGGATAGGCTTGTTCTTCTAATAACAAGTTGTACTGCTCCAATGCCATCTCATCCAATCCCGT
>Ga0075154_10001131_pt1 | contig 19751 bp, 15 predicted proteins | sample JI71714BDNA_FD_70965 | JGI IMG/M metagenome (GOLD analysis project Ga0075154, IMG submission 70965) | Wastewater effluent complex algal communities from Wisconsin, to seasonally profile nutrient transformation and Carbon sequestration -... | ecosystem: Engineered > WWTP > Effluent > Algae...
GTAATAGCCATATTCAGTCTATCATTGGTCGCTACTATGCGATGGATAGGGACAATCGTTGGGAGAGAGTAGCTAAGGCATATGACTTAATGGTCAAAGGTGTTGGTAAATATACGAACGATATCATTAAATCTATACAAGATCAGTATAATGATTGAATTACTGATGAATTTATGACACCATTTGTTGTTACTTCTGATTTTGTTCAGAACACATTCAAACCAATAACATTAGAATCAGAAAGAACGATCATCAAACCTATTCAGCTAGATGATTTAGATGATATTTATGAATGAGCGAGTGAAAAGTTGAGTGAATATCTTAATATTAACATTAAATGAGAATTACAAGATACTGAAAACTTTATTAAAAAGTCTATTCAACAAAGAGAAGATGGTACTGATTTTGTCTTTGTGATAAGAGATAAAAAAACACAGGAGTTTATATGACTTGGGTGACTACATAGAATTCATACTAAAAATCCAGAATATTGATTATGGGTTACTGAATCAAAACAATGACAGTGATATGGTTTAGAATACACAAAGATAATTACTGAACGAGCTTTTGAAAATATATCTCATGAAAGTTTTATTGTGTATAGATGATTTGTTGATAATATCTGAACAATCAAGCTAGTGGAGCAACTCAATAGTACACTAATCACACAACAAGAATCAAAAAATTGGAAATATAGCTCTTTGAAAGAAAACATCTATTATATTTATCCTCTTTGAGTTTCGAGGAAAGCAGAAAACCTCATCCAAGACTGATCAATCGTTATCGTAACAAATTTCCGCACTGATCGTGGTCGTGAGATAGTCAATGCTCTCAGTCAGCAAGACCATCTAGAGTATCACATGAAGAAGCTTGATCTCACGATGATTACGATGACCAACTATGATGATAGTTTTCAGTGAGTTCACGTACTCTCACCTCGTCAAAATCTCACCATGACTTTGTGAGAAGTGCTATCTCTTGCAGGCAAGACACAACTGAGGATTGCTGAGACAGAAAAGTACCCCCATGTCACATTCTTCTTTTCTGGAGGACAGGAGGTGGAGTTTGAGGGTGAACATAGAATTGTAATCCCATCGCCAAAAGTAGCTACGTATGATCTCCAACCCGAGATGTCCGCACCAGTTGTCACTCAGTCAGCGATTCAGTTTATTCAAGATAGTCAACCAGATTTTGTCGTACTCAATTATGCAAATACTGACATGGTCTGACATACCTGAATGATGAATGCTGCCGTCAAGGCTGCCGAAGCAGTTGACGCTGGACTGGGGCAGTTGATTGATTCCACTCTACCGCTTGGATATACATGGATTGTGATAGCTGATCATGGTAATGCAGATATTATTACAAATAAAGATGGCTCTCCACACACAGCCCACACACTCAATCCTGTACCATGTATTATCGTATCACAAGAGCCAGTGAACGTAACTCTCTCAGAAGGTAAACTTGCTGATGTGGCACCAACTATCTTGAAGTTGATGTGAATTAGTCAACCACCACATATGGATGGAATAAGTTTAATATAATCAAAAAGATTTCCTCGAAGCTCGCTTCGTAGGCACAATCTTTTTAGATCACCATACTGCGTGTGCTTGCACCGCGGTAGTTGATTCACACTTGATATTATTACATAATTAGATACATTACTAGTGACTTACTTTGGTTACTAGTTTTTTGATATGAAATCATCATCCTCATCAGCACACAATCTTGGTATTATTGACATCAAGCGACGCAAAGATTCGTTACCAACTACTATTGATGATGTTTCGATTGAGACACTACAATATTGACATCGTTACAGTCCTGATCAACGTAAGGCATTACAACAGATATTACTTAACACACATACTGTAATTCCATGAGCTTATGTACTAGCTTATGATGCAAAGGGAAATGTGCCTTTTCAAATTTCTGACCATCTGATGTTATGAAAATTTCCGTGAGGAAAACACGATCAATCAACATTATATGAAATCCTTATTGATGTGGCTGCCAATACAACAACCGAACAGCGTCGTGCCTTGAAAGAGGTATTGAAACATAACAAACCCAAACAAATACTACAAGCACTTTTGCAAGAACAATCAAACATTGATCCATATATTATTACCCATACACCCAATAATCTTCTCCAGCAACGAGCATCAATTGTCTCTACATCCAAGCCACGAGATATACCACAACTTATTGAATTAGGAAAACACAAAGACGCAAAACCATTTATGGCCGCACGGCTTGATATTGACAACAAAGCTATCAAAGATTTTATTAGCAAAAAACAATGAACTAGTGACAACTCTATCACACTTCTGGATGAGCTTGAGCAACCGCAAGTGCACAAACCTAAGCAACGAGATACCTATAATAAACTATTTGATTCGCCCAACGAAACAGTCCCCGACACAGCAACAAGAGAATATCAAGAGGAAACATGATACCAACTTACACCCTCCAAATTAACTCCCACATCGATCATCTATGAAACTAAGCTCACCGGCCAATGAAATCCATATCTTAAACAACGTACACTATTGGAACACAGCTGACTACTTTGAAATCCCTGAAAAATCAAATATTCTGCCTCCGAAAAACAACAAAAGCTATATCTTGAAACTAATAAGAATATACAAGAATTATATGAAACACTATCATCTCTCACCAGTCAAAAACTACAAGGACCTTCTCGATGGAAAAGAGTACTATGACAAGAAGGGCCATATAATCGTAAACTATCGTCAGCCCTTCTTACTTTTGTGTTATTGAAATTCCTTGTACAACATAAACACTAGATCAAAGTCAGAATAGTACCAATGATCATCTGCAAAGCAATCGCCAACAAGATAATGCCCAATATTCTTGTCATCACAGAAATACCCATATCTCCTAACTTCTCAATCACAATCGATCAATACCTCATTGCAATATATACTACTACTGCTCCTACCAATGCAGCCACTACTAGTTGCCGTGTTACATAGCTGTCAGCATTACTAATCATATACGCAATACTACCCGGACCAGAAGTCATCGGAATCACTAATGGTATAATCAGACCGCTATCTCGTTTGCGTTGTTTGTGATGATGTAAAGACGCCTCAGACACAGTTATTGCAGATAAATTTCATTGAGCAAGATTCCATGCTACTCGACCAATCACACATCATCATGCAATCCTAAAATACTCAATCTCCAAACCAAAGATCGTCAGTATTGTATCACCAAATAATGCTGCACACGTTAGTACTACCAATGCTCATCACGCAATCATCAGTGAATCACGAGTCAATTGCTTGGATGAAACGTGAGGATACATAGATACATACGCAGGCACTGTGGTCAATGGATTTAAAATAATCAGTAATCATACAATTAAAGACAGCATCACACTAATCGGTATAAAATAAATAGTTGCACATCACGTCCCTCTAGTAAGTTGTGATTGATTACTATTAAATCTTTTTGAGCAATCTATCAAGAAAGACATTACCCACCACAATACTCAATACACCAATACCCACCAATTGGAGAATTAATCCTAAAAGTACATCATCGATTCACACACCAATCAAATCTAATAATCACATATTAAATAATGTTACTAAAGAATTATGAGTGATTAGCCATGATATCCACATCATTACCACTGCTACCAGCATACCAATACTCAAAATAATCGCAATGTGAATTAAGTATGGTCACTTAATCTGCCAATAACTTGCCCCCAAAAGCTTCTGCACCTGAATTACATCCTTAAATCCATAAAACTTAATTCTAATAATAAACAAAAGAAATACTACAATAATGGCAATAATAAACAACACTAGTCACAGACTAATAATAGTAGTTGCATTACCAAGATTGATTACATTGACCACCCTTTGTTCTTGTTTGACCAATATCTCATCACGATTATCTCATAATGTATTTACAATAATAGGTTGATATTTTTGTGCAATCTCTTTGAGTACTTCATATTCCTGACTGTTTTGGAACATGATATACATTGTGGCTGGTAGAGGATTGCCAATACCATATTTGTCAAAACTTTCGACAACATCCGGCAACTTTCTTGATAATGAGTTAAAAGCATCTTCACGAGAATAATACTCTACTCTCATGCCACGATCTTCAAGCTCCTTGGTCATCTCAAAAACCTGCTTGGTAATACGATCTTCCTGACTTGGAATCGACTTAATATATAGATATACTCATAATTTAGACTGAACATTGTCTACAGCCTGATTAAGTCATAGTTTAAGTCAGCTAATAATATTCAATAAGAACACCAATGCTGCAATCATCATCATAAATCATAGTGTCTGAAAGAGATGATTGACACTAATTGCACGCAAATGAGATAATAGCCAACTATTGTGACGAGGATTAAGCAATTCTGACTTAATAGAGGTAATGATACGAGTATAATTCATAATCTATAACAAAAATAATAAAACATCAAACTACTAGTATCTACTAGATACAAAATCTTTGTACAATGCAATCTTATGCTGATAATATGTCAAATCTTTATCAAATGTTTGTAATTTATTGGATTGTTTCTCAAAATATGCAATCATTTTTTTGACTCACTTATAGTCATGTTCAAGTGTATAAACCTGAATCAGATTATAAATAATTTCAGCATCAAACTTGTTAATATCATATGCCTGCAATAAAAAATCCACTCATTTTTGATGATTACCATACCAATACTGAGCCATAGCATAAGCTCTCACTACTTCTGCATTTTCAAAATTTGTGAGTTTGATTGCTTTTTGTAGATATTGCAATGATTCATGTCGTTGAGTTTTTTCCATTGCTAAAATACCTTTGGTGTACAACACCATTGGATCAGCGTCTCACCCAGTCTGAATGAGAAAATCAACCGCTTTTTCTGCTTTTTCTACCTCTCAGGATTGATATTGAATATCGGCAACCTGCATCAATGCTTCAGGATTTTCTGGATCAGAAACGAGAATAGAATTAACCATCTTAAGTGCATCAGTAAACTTACCAGCCTTCTTAAGCTTCTCAATTTGCTGATAAAAATCTTGTGGAATATATGCCATACGTCGTGTATAATAAAATACTAGCATAAATATAGTGATACAAACACCAAGAGGCAAAAAATGATACATGTTTGGGATCTTACTGATTGCGATATTAGATATGCATCAAATAATTATTGACATTATCTACTGTTTTCACTGTGTAAGTTGGTTTTGGGTTGGAAATTGGATAAATCTTATGTATGGTATTAGTACTATAAAGTTATATAAAACAATTTATTTATTATTTTCTATTTTATTATGAAATTAAGCAAAATTAGATGTGGTGTGCTGATAATATTGGGTCTATTGAGTTTGTTTTGAACTTCTTGGGCAACTGATGAGCAGGAAGAAATTGTTGATCGAATGTACGATAAGTGAATGACAAAATATACTACTTTAAAAGAATTTCGTCCATATGATAAAATAACAAGAGAAGAAGCTTCAAAAATTATTATGCAATATGCTTCTAAGAATAGTTTTTTTCTCAAGAATTTTGAAAAATGAAAAACATGTTTTTTTAATGATTCTTATTTATTTGATAGAACCCTCTCTCAAGATATATTCACGGCTTGTGAATATTGAGTCTTTAAGTGATATGGTGGAAATTTTCACCCGAAAAAAAACATGAAACAAGCTGAGGCTATTGCGGTTGTGATAAGAGTAAAAAAAGGTCCGCTACCAGAAGATGAATCTGTATGGTATCAAAGATACTTTGATGAAGCAAGGGTATGGTGAGTTTTAACAAATACTAGTAGTAGATGATTATATGATGTATGATCTACAGATATCTCGAGGATTGACTTTGGAACAATGTTGTATAATGCCTATAAAACAAGATGGGAGTTAAACTGACAATTTATGGAGCCATATGCACATGTACTAGCAGGAATTGAATACTCATGGCGATCAGAAGATTGAAAAAAACTCATCAAAACAAACATAAAAGATCTCGCACAAGCCCATAATATGTTAGATTCTAATGAATCTTATGAGCTTTTGTATTTTTCCCCCAGTGATAGAAAATTAATCGAATGATTAGAAAATGGTGTAGTGTGATTATTGATATGAGAGAGTAGAACATTGAAAATTCTTCCAGAATATGGATTTTGATATAAAGATAATTCTTGGGTTATTGATGTACCCACGGACTTTTTTACTAAACAAGGAATTTCGCCAACAATATGAAAACGATATAATGTTCCTTTTGAAAATGGAGATAGAAGAGAATGACAGATTATAAATATAAATAAGGAAACGGTTTCTGTTGATTTTAATCCGCCATATGTTGGTAAAACAATAATAGCAAAAGTTAAACTTATAAGTATACAAAGATAGTTGGTACTTTAATTTTAACTTAAATTATATGCATATTAAAAAAATAGACACTACTACACAAGCAGCTCCTACAGGTCACTGGCGTCCAGCCAATCTGGATGAATTTGTGGGTCAAGAAGATATCAAGAGCGTTATTCGTCATGCGATCCACTCTGCACAGGTGAGATCTGATAGTCTTGGGCATATCCTGCTCAATGGTCCTAGTGGTTTCGGTAAGACGACGCTCGCACATATCATCGCGGCGAGCTGCGATGTCCACTGTCATGTGATTACTGGATATGCGATTGCCAAGCCTGCAGACCTCATCTCTGTACTCAATGCTCTCCAGACGGGTGATATCCTCTTTATCGATGAGATTCATAGACTCAAACCCATAATGGAAGAGATCTTATACACCGCCATGGAAGATAACCTCATCGACATGGTGATGCCCGATGGTGGATCAGTCAGACTACCTGTCAATCCATTTACGCTTATTGGTGCGACGACCAAGCCTGAGTCACTGTCTGCTCCGCTCAAAAATAGATTTGTCTATAAGTTTTTCTTCTCAGGGTATTCGCTTGAGGAAAAGCAACAAATCATCCAGCTGTATCTGAATCATTATGCGATCAAGTCTGACTGAAAGCAGGTCTATGAGATTGCTCGTAAGTCTGACTCTGTGCCCAGAGAAATCCGCAACACGATCGTGATGATGCGTGACTACCTGATCGCACATGGGCAAACTCCAGACAGTCTCGAGATTAGTCGTGAGCATCGGTCACAGTTCCTCGGATGGAGTAAAGTACAAGACGGGTGACTGACGCCACTGCATCAGAAGTATCTGGATATCCTCGCAGAGTCAGATAGACCGATGAGTCTGACGACACTGGCGATCAAGATGTGATTGGATACTGGTAGTATCGAATATGAGATTGAGCCACTCCTCATCAAACTGGGGAAGATTGAGAAGACGAGTAGAGGAAGGAGGTTGAGTTAGGTTATAATAAGTACTCGTCATTGCACTGATTGCATCAGCAAAAACTTAGTACGAAGCAATATATTATATCATATTACAATAGTTCATGTCACAAGAAAATCTCATTACTACTTTGGAATCGCTTGCCCAATCATGAGCAGTCACAAATTTTAATAGTGATGAACTTGCTAAGCTTTTATGCGATATGTATGTTGCAGATCAGCAAGAGAGAAAATTATGAATACAGAACTGAGTCATGAAAATAGACATAGATAAAATAACTTATAATTTACTGCAAAATATTGAATCAAAGCTACATTATCTTGATTTTGAGACTAAATGTAAAATAAAGATCTTTGAGGAAGAAAAGACATGCACTGTAAGCCATATTCTTTGGTTACTTATTCAACATCAAGATCATGATGTTGCTTTCCAAAAAGAAATGATGGATAAATACGGGGATATGTTTAGTCTCACGGATAAGGCATATCTTGAAGATAGAATAAGGGTTAATACTAGTCAACCACAAATTTATGTAACACAGTGAATTACCTTCCTATCTCAGGATAGACGATATTTTCAACCAATCGAATGAGTTATTTGAAACTCATCACCAGAGGAGTGAGTAGTATTTTTGACTGAGTGAGAAATTAATTTGATTAATGGTAAAAGAGCTGCAAGAAATATGTCAACAATTCAAGAGTATTTCAAAACTCGACAAAAAAAATGATATAATTATTATGATAGTCCTGTAATGGTTAAAGATGTAAACTCTATTAATATTTTACGAAATAAGTATTATAATAGTATTCAATAATATTTTCTTATTATGCTCATCCGCTCCACGTCCATTATTGCACATTCACTTGTCGAGGGAGATCTCAGACAGTTTACTCACACACTCAATCAACAGCCAATCACTGACACTGATAGCATCATCCCCATCACCCACAAAGGTCAGCTGACCCAAATCAACCGAAAAGATCTCAGTGAAGGCATGTCTCCATGGTCAGCATATCATCGTGATTGGCTGACCTCATTCACACTTGACCTTGACCATCTACGTCAGGGTATCACATGGTATCGTGAGGTAGATGATGATGGAGTATTGCATTCATACTGGTTCAAGTGATCAGCTGGTCAGAGCGAATATTACAATGAGTTATTGGCTCATTTTGGTACTGGTTTGAGATGTGAGACGGTTGGGCGTTATACAAGCATCGTAGGGATGACGGCTTCGCCTCATCCGTGGACTAGGTATATTTCAGAGGGAATATTAGATACTGCGGACGGAGAAAACGCCATCCCTACGCAAATTTCCCAAAAGGAGAGGGAGTCAATTTCCCAATCGATTTCACGTCTCCTGTGACTTTTACTCGTCTATGGCACTATCCAGCAGACCAATGGTATATGTACTGCTCTCAAGATTAACCTTCCAGTCACATGATATACGAGATCACAGATGCAACTATTACAAGAAGATTGTACACTACTAAGGAATCATGGTCTCTTTGTCCAGTGGTATCTTGTTGGCACTGGCATCAAACAAAATCTGGAGCTTGTCACCAATGATGCCGAATTACTCCAATTGTTACTTTCTCACCTACAATATATTGACTCTAGCATCACAATGACTACATTTGATACACTATATAAGCGTAGCATTGAAGTTATACAGTGACAATGACAGTCTCTACCATTGATTGCCAAACCTCGCACACTATGATAAATATGCTATCTTATGTTTATATAGTATCACCGATTACTGATATTAGTAGCCTACATCTAGAATATGGCATCATACTCACAAGAGTTTATTGAACTACTACGTAGACAAGATCCCAAAACATTCGAAAAGCTGTATCAAGAAACAGCTGACCAATTTTTTCGTTATTGTCAGACATATTACTTTTTGGATGATAGTGAAATCAACGATATCATCAGTGACTTTTTTGTGAAAATATGGTCACTTCTACCTACACTCAAACACGATTACAATCTCAATGCTTTCTTATGGACCGTGTTTAAAAATAGCTGCAAAGACTACTTCAAAAAATCTAAAGAACATTATTGAACAGATGAGCAACTCCAATCACGAGCACAGGATCCTGAAGATACAGATCCGGAGCAACTTGATATCTTAGAGCAAAGCTTTCAGTTTGAACAGATCAAACAAGCACTATCTCAACTCGATCCAGTCAGCCAAGAAATTATTCATCTCAAATTTATTGAACACCAATCATATGAAAATATTGCACAGATCACACACCTATCTGAATCTAATGTAAGACAAAAGTGCTCTAGATGACTCAGACAACTTCAATCTTTACTTGCCACAACCCTCTAATGAAGATTATTCACGAACCATCTCACATGATCTCACTTATTTGTCGTGTACTACTATGATGACTACTACTGCATTTTGTATTGATTACACGACTTGAATATCGTATGAGTCTGACTGGTATATGACTGACATTGGTTGCACTTCGAAAAGAGATTGTATTACTTTTGTGGGCTTGCTGGTTATGAATATATCATCATCGTCATATCATACAACTATGGAATCATCAACCACTATTTCGTCTGATTAGCGTGTTATTGGCTTTGACTCTTGCATCTACATGACTAGTGAGTGCATTCTGATGATATGCACTAAGCTCATATATCATGGCAGCCAAATATAATCTTGTTTGATTTGGTATTGGACGATTAGGGTATATTAGTGGGTCTATGGTGGATTGGTGAGTGGTTAAGCGCATACATAAACGATATATCGTTGTCATTAAGTGTGCTCTACTACTGTCTGTGCTATGGTATGCAGTCATTGTTGTCAAACCATGAGCGCTCAAATTTCTATGATACAATCAATATGTATATGAATGAACACTCAATGCACAACCACCAGCCGTCTATTACTCAGAGATGACTAGTGGTATCCAGCGTAATCAATTTGTCTTTGAGCGCCCTATTACCTATGGTTTTTGGCTCGTCATGTTGTGGCCTCTGTTCTTTGTTGCCGTATTGAGACATAAACCAATATCTGAGACACGACTATGGTGGCTACTGTATGTACTAGCAATTGTAGTTACATTTAGTAGAGCGGCACGGTGAAGTTGGTTGATCCAATTGGGTATTTTAGGATATCGAACCTACCAGCACAACTTCAAACGTTTTGCTCGCACTGTTTTGATACCAGCCGTTATGTTTATCATCTGAATTAGTGCATTATGATATCATCAAATCTTTGGTGGATGAAGACAGTTTTCTAATACATGACATATCAATGCTCTTATTACTAGCGTCCATGCTGTCCAAGATCACCGATTCCTATGACGATGACCAGGCAGTGTTGGTCCTGCATCACATCACTTTGGTTTATGATATAATACTGAAAATCAATTCTTACAAGTATGGATTGAATATTGACTAGTCTGATTTATCTGATGGTTATCCTTGTTTATGGTTATCATTATTGGATGATGACGAGTGTGGATATATCACCGTAAACGCAATAAGTTAGGAGACTACCTCATTGCATACAGTATTGGCATGATAGGACTAGCAATCTCATGAATCGTACTCCATCCATGGGTGGATCGTATGGTTGTATGGCCAATGATGGTGCTTGTGGGTATCAGTCGGTGAACATACATATCTCTCTACAACAAAAACTCAAGCATAGACTAAATATCTCTACTATTTATCAATTTATTATTGAAACAATGATTATATCTATTTGAGGCAAAGTAGGAGCAGGAAAAGGAACGGTTGCTCAAGTGCTATGTGACACATTATGATATGAACATGTGAGTGTCGGTGCTATCAAGCGCAAAAAAGCAGAACAAATGGGTATCGATATTCATGAATTTAATAGACTTGGTAGCTTACCTGAAAATACTGAAAAATTTGAGCATGACTATGAACTCTATCAACAGTCTCTCAAACTCACTGATAAAATCGTATTAGATAGCAGACTAGCGTTCTACAACCAACCCCATTCATTCAAAGTATTTCTTCAAGTAAGTGATGAGATAGCAGCTCGTAGACTACTCAATGACACTAAAAGATTTGGTGAAGTAGTAGGAAATTATGATATGGTTTTAGAAAAACTAAAGGCAAGAAATATGTTAGATAGAACAAAATATCAAAAAATATATGGTGTCGATATTCATGATATTGGTAAGTATAATGTTATTATTGATACTGATCAGTTTGATGCACAACAAGTCGCAGATATTGTCCTTTTTACATTTGAAAAATGGATGAGTAATAAATCTTTATAATTCTTTCTACGTTATATGACTCTCTCAATCAATAATTTATCTGTTTCTATTGCAGATAAGACCATCCTCAATGATGTATCCATGAATTTCCAACTTGGCAAAAACTACTGCATCGTAGGTAAAAATGGTAGTGGTAAATCAAGCTTGCTTCTTACTCTCATGGGTCATCCTGCCTATGAAGTTATTAACTGAGAGGCAATGCTTGATGGACAAAATATCCTCGAGCTTGATCCACATGAGAGAGCGAAACTGGGTATCTTCCTTGCATTTCAGACAATACCTGAGATCAAGGGCGTGAAGCTATTTGAGTTTCTGCGTACGATCTATAATGCGAGATTTGATACCAATGAGACATTTCTCAATTTCAAAAAGATTATCGAGCCGCTCGTGGCAGAGCTTGCGATCGATAGAGAGTTCCTCTGGCGTGATGTCAATGTAGGATTTAGTGGGTGAGAGAGACGCAAGATCGAGATTCTCCAGCTTAAACTTCTCCAGCCCAAATATGTATTGCTTGATGAGGTGGATAGCTGACTGGATGTGGATGCTTTTCGTGCTGTTGCGAGTCTGCTTGCTACTTATGATGGTCCTGAGGTGAGTTATATCATCGTGACACACTACTTCACGATCTTGGATTATATTCCTGTAGATGAAGTGTATCTGCTAGAGGCCGGAGTAGTCAAATCTCATGGCTGAGTAGAGCTTGCGCACTCAGTCAGAGATCATGGATTTTCATGAGAAACAAAAAGTGAATAACGAAGAATGAATAATCTAGAAATCCTAATGATTGACTTTATTGTCACAATTGATATACTTAAATCGTACTGTAATATACTATTAACTATTCGTTCTTAGTTCTCAACTCCTTTGGGGATGTACTGGCTTCGACAGATAGACATGACTTGGTCCGCTTTGCTCCGTCGGTGATGGATACTGACGTAAAACACCGCCATCAACTGCAATAAATGCAAACAATTCTCTTACTGCTAGATTCAACGCGTACAGCCCTGCTTACGCCTAGCATATAACTCTTATGTATTTAATGACATGCTTTGAGCATAAGAGACGAAATTAAGCAAATCAACCACAATCTCGGTGGCTAACTGAGAACCCCAAAACAGCTAGCGTGTATCATATGCGATGCTGTCCAGCAATGGTTTTAAATTGTGATACTATGAGCATAAACGGTAGATTGAGTACTATTTGGACATGGGTTCGACTCCCATCATCTCCACCAAAAAACTCTCGGTTGTAATGGCTGAGATTTTTTTGTTATACAAAACTACATCATCTCCCTCACCGCCTCAAAAATCCTCACCATCGCAAGCGTATCTTGTCAGCAATATAAGAGTAAATTCTTGATAATCTGACTTCTCTCGTATTCAGCTGTCTTGTGGGTGATCAGATCATATAATGCTCTCATTGCTACGTCTCATCTTCCTATCTCCATCCCATCATAACTCATCTCAGGCACGAGCACAGGCAATACCTTTTTGATACTTGCACTTCACTTACATGCTGGATCAACATAATACCCATCTGAGACCACTCTCTTGAGGTCATAAGTACGTTCATTGATAGTGAGGAAAGCATCAGCCAAGTCAGGAAATAGCTTGGCAATATCTTTATTTCTTGCATTCTCAAATCATTCATGCCATACGATAAAGGTGGATTTATGAAGATCATCTCCAATGTCTGCAATCATCTGTTTGAGAAGATCCTTATAGCTTCATGTGATTACTTGCTCGCATTCATATCCTACAGCGTTTGGATTGTTTTCTATGGTTATTTCTTCACGGCAGTAAGCTCCTTCTCAGACGTATATTCATCCATAATGTTTCATACTTCCGTCTTCGGAGTATTTATGGAGAGAATATTGTACCACGGTCTGCATATACGGTCGTGTCTGATCTAATATCGGAACAGGCACACTGATGGTTTCGTAATCATAAAAGCATATCGGATAATTAAATCCTGCAAATACTTCTCTGAGCTTACCATGATTGATGATAGGCTGTCATGTTCTCTTGCACTGGAGATATTGAGCTATAAACTGCTGACTACCATCATTGAAGCCATCAATCTCTGAAGGAGTCAGATCTGATAAATTTATACTTCACCGATAGTACAGGTCTTGGATATAGCTTGCATTGCTATGATGTATCCCCATCCCCATAATTGTCCCAAAAGGTTTATCCTCACCAAAATAGTCCAGATATCTTGTACCTGCTCGCAAGAAGTGTCTATCTGCTTCCTCTTGATTCATAGTGAGATAGCTTCTCATGGCTGTGAGCTTCTCTTCTATAATGGTAGCATCGAGGATTGTATCATCCACTTGGATAGTTGTGGTCTTGTTTCTCTGTATCACTTCGATTTCTACTTGCTTATTAGCTTCATCTGGTCTAATGAGAGCTTGGATATTGAGTGATCAGTTCTTGATGTATTCCTTGTTGAGATAATACATGAAGATAGATCATATCTGACCTAGATTATGTTGAGCGAGTACACGATTGATCACATACGCTTGGAAGCTGATATCGTGGATGAATTTGCGTTCGATTGCTCCTATCTTTTTATCTTCTCCATCATCTTTGACTGATTTACGGATTCATGATTTAGCTTTGGCTTCGATCAGATCATAACTCTCTCCATTCCATACCATAAAATCTGCCCTTACGAGACAATCACCATATTGAAAAGTTGGTTGGTAGAGTACTGGTACATGGTCACGGATAGCTTGCAGGGTATCATTGATTGACTTGGGCAAGTCCAACTCTGCATGAGTCAGTACATCATCGTCATCATCACTTTCTTCATCCCTCATTTTATGATAGCGAGGCATGAGATCCATGGCTGTAGTGTTATGCTTTCATTCCAGATACTCTCTGACTTTATCCTCCACAGCTTGTCAGATAGCCATGATATGATCTTCAGCTTCTTCGGTCTCGATTTTACGGATTTTTTTATAAGTTGCAGGATCATTGACCTTCCACCAAGCTAGTTTGGGGTAGTCCATATAATCGACAAAGAGGGATTTGGTGAGAGTAATCATGGATGAGTTATATGCAATATAGATAATATTTTTTATGGTTAGCTTTTGAGTTTACTGAGATATTCGCAATTCATTCTATCTTCTTCTAACTCAGAAAGACTATCATAACTTACTTTACTTAATTCTATGCCAAAAAGATTAAGTCATAAATATTGGTTTAATATGATATGTTTGTTTCTTATAGTACTTTCATGTTCTGTCGTATTTTCATACCCTGCTATATTTTCGTCTTCTATAGGGTTAATTCATAGGCTTTCTGATTCATCTACTCGCTTAATTTCTCAGGATTTATTATTTAATTCTAAATTTATTGCTATTTCACCATTACAAGTCTGTAGTGAATTAATTATTTTAGCATTTGTTCGTGTTCACGATATTTGAATTTTGTAATCTATGCTAATTTTTACGATAACTTTTAATTTCGTTAGTAGTTCAGATCTTGATGTAATATATATTGATCTAATCTCACCGATATTTATGTTTCCAATTAGTTCTGTTCAGTAAACAATACATTCATTAAAATTTCGCTCTGCCTCTAGAGGAACATAATTACTTAAGTTATTTTCTAAGGATATAATTAATTTGTCTTTAGGTATATTTGCCATAATCATATCATGTGATATGTGTGCCTCAATATCTCTAAAGTGTTTACTTCGTGTTTCATCTATTGAAGAACTATAGCTTCATTGAAGAGTTCATAACTCAAACAATAGATCTTCGTGAAAATTGTTTTTTTCTTTGTTTCAGTAGTCATTATGATTATCAGATATGAGCGTAATTTCTCATTCATTTGTATTCAATAATTTTAGGTAAGATTCCCATATTAGTGCATCTTTAAATCATTTATCTGAATCTTTTTCAAATGGCTTTTTTCTTTCGATGGCTTTTTTAATAATTTTTTCAAATACGCTGTTGCTTGGATTTGGAATGATTTCAAAACCATAACTCAATAATTTTCTTCTAAAAAAGCTATCATATCACTCTACTAACTCTGTAATTTCAGGAGGTGTTGATATTTCTGACAGAGGAACGCTATTATAATAAAATTTATTTATTTTTTTTATTCTATCGTTGATAGCTCTAATAGTATCTTCATATCATCAGTTTTTTAACATTTCTTCTTTATATTGATTCACTAATTCTCAGACTACCATCTCAGGTACAAAAACTTTACAATTTGCATATTGTTTGTATTTTAAAATTCTTTCAATCACATTTCAGGATTGTGAAGCGAGGTCAAAATTTTCATGCAAGACGCAGGTATCAAGAAATAGGTCAGGAAGCTTTTTGTCTCACATAGATTTTAATAAGATAAATATGATTGATATAAATATACAATCCAAATAAGCAAGTATATTTTCTAATTACCTTGTAATGGTTATTTTTTTAGATATAAGATCTTTGCTACAACACAATAATATCATTGCACCTTATATGAAAAAGAGGCGGCTTGCTTTTTGCATAGTCGCCTTCGTTATGGGGTGTGATTATTGTGTTGTAGCAGACCGCAGATTGCAAGTCGTCTCCTTTTTGCTACTCAGCCCTTAGGATAAATTGCAAGCCTGTGTATTTACAACACAAGCTTTTTTTATTATGCAAAATCTTCTATCACAAGCGTATGATCTTCTCAGACAAGATGAAAGATTGATTTCTACTGATTGAGAGCTTCTTAAAAATAAGATCCAAGAGCTTGCATATAAATTAGATGAGAAGCTGATAGAGATACTCCTTTCTGATGCTACTATGAAAGAGAAATTTTTTATATCTATTAAGGATGTAGTAGTATTTGATCAAAAGAAATTTGTACAATTTATCAGCAATAAGCAATTTTTACCAGATAGTTACACAGCTTTCAAAAATAAGATTGGTCTGACTGATAGTCGTGATTTGTTTGTGAGTGAAAGCAATGATGTTGTGTTAGACCGACCATATAAGGATTGCGTTCTTGCAGGTGGTCAAGACAAAGAAGATGCAAAGAGAGACGAAATATTTTACAATGAAGTCTTATGATCTGATCAGATCGATAGATTGTTAGATCCTAAAGTTTTTACAAATATCAAAAAATATACGGTTGACGGAGAAAAAACTCTTGATGAGTTTAGAAAAGATGAGAATTGATTGATTAAAGATAATCTGATTATAAAAGGTAACAACTTGCTTGCGTTGCATAGTCTCAAAAAACAATTTGCTGGCAAGGTAAAATTAATATATATTGACCCCCCTTATAATACTGGTAAGGATTGATTTAGGTATAATGATAAATTTAATCATAGTAGTCGATTGGTATTTATGAGAAATAGGTTAAAGATTGCTCAAGAATTACTAAAAAGAGATGATGGAGTTATTTTTGTTCAATGTGATGATAATGAACAAGCGTATCTAAAAGTTTTAATGGATGAGATATGGGGAAGAGATAATTTTGTTCAAAATTTTATGCGATTACATTGAAAATGAAAAAAAGACAAGAATTCAAGAACTTTACAACAATATGCTTTGTGTTATGCAAATCATAAAGCAACATTAGAAAGTTGGACTGATTTTGCTATGCCTAAATGATCTTTTTCTAATCCAGACAATGATCCACGTTGAGATTGGTTTTCTGGGAGTATTTCTTTTTCTGAAGATAGATCAAATCAATCACACGATAATTATTATTCTATTACCTCACCTTCTTGAATTAAACGAGAAAGACAACGACAATGCGATGAAGATGAGATGCTAGAATTTTTAAAGAATGATAAAATATATTTTTGAAATTTCCCAGAATTTTCTAATGTTCCTAGATTAAAAATATTTCCTGATGATACTCAAGAAGTTATACCACAAAATATATTTGATTGAGTTTGAACTACTAAAAGTGCATTGAAAGAATTGAAAATATTATGATTTAATATCAAAGATTTTGATACACCAAAACCAGAACACTTAATGAAGAAAATTATTGAGATCTCAACACAAAATTGAGATATTGTCTTAGATTATCACCTCTGATCCTGAACTACTTGTGCAATAGCTCATAAGATGGGAAGACAATATATAGGAGTTGAGCAGATGGATTATATAGAAACCATAGCAGTAGAAAGGATGAAGAAAGTTATAGAATGAGAGCAGTGATGAATATCAAAATCAGTAGATCGAAAATGATGATGAGAGTTTATCTATATGGAAATTGCTCAAAATAATGAGAAACTCATCCAAGCTATCCATAACGCTGAGTATAGTCAGGATTTGATTTCTTTATATCATCAAATCAAAGATAGTAGCTTTATCAACTATAAAATAGACATCAAGACTATTGATGCAAATATTTCAGAATTTGAAAATTTATCTTTAGAGGATATGAAGAGATTTTTGAGTGAATTGATTGATAAAAATGCTTTGTATATCAATTATAGCGAGATCAATGATGCAAGCTATTCTATTAGTGAAGAAGATAAAGCATTAAACAAAAAGTTTTATCAATAATCTGTAATGATGTCAGATCAATTTTTGTATCAACAATTAGATACGGTCTCTTCTATGTGATTTTTAGATAAGACGATCCCATTATGATTGACGAATAATCTCAATCAAAATTTTGCAATGAGACCATATCAACAAGAAGCATTTGCAAGGTTTTTCTATTACTATATTTCATATCCACAAAAGAAATTACCAATTCATTTACTTTTTAATATGGCGACTGGTAGTGGTAAAACCTTTGTAATGGCTTGATTGATCTTGTATCTCTATGAGCAATGATATAGAAACTTTCTTTTTTTCGTCAATTCAAATAATATTATAGAGAAAACAAAAGCAAACTTTTTGAATAATAATAGTAGTAAATATCTCTTTAATGATAAAATTGTATTTGATAATAAGGTAGTATCGATCAAAGAAGTTTCAAACTTTACTAATATACTCTCTGATGATATACAGATTAAGTTTACTACTATTCAATGATTGCACAGTGATCTCACTACTCCTAAAGAATGATGAGTAACTTACGAAGATTTTGAAGATAAAAAGATAGTAATGCTTTCTGATGAAGCTCACCATATCAATGCTGATACGAAGTGATGAAAATGAAAAGTAGATGAAGAGACAGTATCGTGGGAGCAAACTATTATGAAGATATTTAATTCTCATCATGAAAATATTCTTTTAGAATTTACAGCTACTATAGATCTATCAAATCAAGGTATCTATGAAAAATATTTGGATAAAATAATTTATAAATATGATCTGAAACAATTTAGATTGGATAGATACAGCAAAGAAGTGGATATTCTCAAATCAGATATGGAGATGAAAGAGAGAATATTACAAGCTCTTATTCTTAGTCAATATAGATTAAAAATAGCTGAAAAATATAAACTTACCTGTAAACCCGTCATACTTTTCAAATCTCAAAAGACTATTGCTGAAAGTGAAGCAAACAAAGAATATTTTATACAATTGATCCATAATCTCTCAGAACAAGATATTCAATCAATAAAATCAAAAGCAGGATGAACCATATTACAATCAGCTTATGAATTTTTTGAAAATAATGCTATTTCTGACACGGATCTAGTCAGAGAGTTACAACAAGATTTTGCAGAGGAGTGTGTATTGAGTGCAAATGATGATAGCCAAGCTAGTAAAAATCAGATCTTATTGAATACCTTAGAAGATAAAGATAATAGAATAAGAGCGATCTTTGCAGTCCAAAAACTCAATGAATGATGGGATGTGCTTAATCTTTTTGATATTGTGAGATTATATGATGCAAGAGATGGAGACCGAAAGAAAGATGGTAAATACTATGCGGGTAAGACAACAATGAGTGAAGCACAACTCATAGGAAGAGGAGCAAGATATTTTCCTTTTGTGACTGATGAAGCATTGTGAGAAGATAAATATAGAAGAAAGTTTGATAGAACAGATCACGAATTAAAGATATTAGAGACATTTTACTATCATACCAGTTTTGATAGTAGATATATAGCTGAGATTACACAAGCCCTCAGAGAAATAGGTATTATGAATGAAAAAGAGCAGAAGAAATTTACTCTTAAATTAAAATCATC
>Ga0075154_10001132_pt1 | contig 19727 bp, 8 predicted proteins | sample JI71714BDNA_FD_70965 | JGI IMG/M metagenome (GOLD analysis project Ga0075154, IMG submission 70965) | Wastewater effluent complex algal communities from Wisconsin, to seasonally profile nutrient transformation and Carbon sequestration -... | ecosystem: Engineered > WWTP > Effluent > Algae...
GCGCCGCCCTTCTGGGCGAGGCCGGTCTGGTCCAGCACCGAGGTGCCCTTGCCTTCCAGATGTGCGGCCATCCCGAGCAGCGCACCGATGGTGACCACGCCAGTGCCGCCGACGCCGGTGATCAGCACGTTCCACGGTTGCGACAGATCGCTCTTGAAGGTCGGCAGCGGCAGGCTGTCGAAGCCCGGGTCCGCGGCGCTGCCCTTGCGCTTCTTCAAGCCTCCGCCGTAGACGGTCACGAAGCTGGGGCAGAGGCCCTTGACGCAGCTGAAGTCCTTGTTGCACGAGGACTGGTCGATGGCGCGCTTGCGGCCGAGTTCGGTCTCGACCGGCAGGATCGACACGCAGTTGCTCTGCACCCCGCAGTCGCCGCAGCCCTCGCACACGGCCTGGTTGATAAAGGTGCGCTTTGGCGGATCCGGCATCAGCTTGCGCTTGCGGCGACGGCGCTTCTCGGCGGCGCAGGTCTGCTCGTAGATCAGCACGGTCACGCCCGACACCTCGCGCAGCTCGCGCTGCACCCGGTCGAGCTCGTCGCGGTGTTCGAGCTTCACGCCCTCGGGGAAGTCGTTGACGTTCTCCCACTTCTCGGGGTCATCCGAGACCAGCACGATCCTTTTGACGCCCTCGGCCGCCACCTGCCGCGCCAGCTCCGGCACCGACAGCGAACCGTCCACCGGCTGGCCACCGGTCATCGCTACCGCGTCGTTGTAGAGGATCTTGAAGGTGATGTTGACCTTTGCCGCCACGCAGGCGCGGATCGCCAGCGAGCCGGAATGGAAGTAGGTGCCATCGCCGAGGTTCTGGAAGATGTGTTCCTCGTCGGTGAAGGGCGCCTGGCCAATCCATGGCACGCCCTCGCCGCCCATCTGCGTGAAGGTCTCTGTCTTCCGATCCATCCACGTGACCATGTAATGGCAGCCGATGCCCCCAGTCGCCCGCGAACCCTCCGGCACCACGGTGGAGGTGTTGTGCGGGCAGCCCGAACAGAAGTGCGCGGCGCGGGCGAAGGTGGCGCGCGGCAGCGCCAGCTCGGCTTCCTTGGCAGCAATCCAGCGCAGCCGCTCCTCGATCCGCTCGGTGGTGTGGAAACGCTTCAATCGTGACGCGATCACCCGGGCGATGGTCGCCGGCGTCAGCTCGCCGGTGGAGGGCAGCACCCAGTCGCCCGCCTCGTTGTACTTGCCGACGATCGACGGCCGGGTGGCGTGCTCCCAGTTGTACATGTGCTCCTTCAACTGGGCCTCGACGAAGGAGCGCTTTTCTTCGACAACGATGATGTCTTCCAGCCCCTTCGCAAAGGCCTTGATGCCCTCGGGCTCCAGCGGCCAGGTCATCCCGACCTTGTAGACGCGGATGCCGACGTCGCGGCAGGCGTCCTCGTCCAGCCCGAGGTACTCCAGAGCCTGCAGCACGTCGAGGTAACTCTTGCCGGTGGTGACGATGCCGAGCCGTGCCCGTGGCGAATCGAAAACCACCCGGTCGATGCGGTTGACCCGCGCAAAGGCAATCGCCGCCTGCAGCGCGTACTGGTGCAGCCGCAGCTCCTGCTCCATCGGCGGATCCGGCCAGCGGATGTTCAAGCCGCCGGGCGGCAGGGCGAAGTCGGCCGGAATCACGATGTCCAGCTGGTTCGGATCGACGATCACCGAGGCGCTGGACTCCACCGTCTCGGCGATGGTCTTGAAACCCACCCAGCGGCCGGTGAAGCGGCTCATCGCCCAGCCGAGCAGCCCCATGTCGAGGATGTCCTGCACGCCCGCCGGATTGAGGATCGGCATCATCGCCGAGATGAATTCGTGCTCGGACTGGTGCGGCAGCGTCGAGCTGCGGCAGGCGTGGTCGTCGCCGGCCAGCACCAGCACGCCGCCATGCTTGCTGGTCCCGGCGGCGTTGCCGTGCTTCAGCACATCGCCGGCGCGGTCGACGCCCGGCCCCTTCCCGTACCACATCGCGAAGACGCCATCGACCTTGGCCTTCGGGAACAGGTTCAGCTGCTGCGAGCCCCACACCGCGGTGGCGGCGAGGTCCTCGTTGAGCCCGGCGACGAACTCGATCCGCTGCGCCTTCAGATGCTTGCGCGCCTTCCACAGCGCCTGATCCAGCCCGCCCAGCGGCGACCCGCGATAGCCGGACACGAAGCCGCCGGTATTGAGCCCCAGCGCGCGGTCGCGCTGCGCCTGCATCAGCGGCAGCCGCACCAGCGCCTGCACCCCGGACAGGTAGATGCGGCCGTCGAACACCGTGTACTTGTGGTCGAGGGTGTAGGAGCGATCGATCTGGGGCGTGTCGAGGACGGCAGACATGCGGGCGGACTCGCGGGCCGGAGAGGCGGCGGAGGATAGCCGCTGTGTGAAACCTTCGGTCACGATCGCCGTGCTCTCGTCCCGGCGCGGCACCCAGACCGGCCAGCGCCGAGCTGCTCCGGGTTGTTCAGTCGGTGCTCGAGCGAACGGAACTCACCGATTCAAAACCGCTCCCGAACACCGAATCTGGCGGCAGCACTTGCAGTTCAGCAGGAGCGGACGCCGAAGGCTGCCACGTGAGGCTGCGGGTCCCACCACCGGTATAGCTTGCGTTGACGCGACGTATCCCGGGCGTGTTCCAGCGAATCGTGCATTCGGCTTCTGAGCTGGTGGCGCTGACCGGGCTCAGGCTCGCCACGCTGCAGGCACCGCCCGGTGCGCCGGTTACCGAAACCACACCGGCCACGGGCGCCGTCACACCGGAGACCCGGACGCGGATCCGCACGGGTTCACCGATTACCGCCGGCTGCGGTTCGAACCTGATGATTTCGACGGTGCTCGTCTCCGCGAGCCCGTAGGCCGCGATCGGCGTCCCCGTTGAACTGTTGCCGCCGACCAGCAGCTCACCGGCATGAACGCCCAGGCGTCCACTGATGCCCAGCGCGCCGCCCACCGATTCCCAGACAGCCCCGTTCCAACGCCGCACGGTTGGTACCGGCGCCGCGCTCCCGAGATCAGCCGAGATATACAGAAATCCATCGTGACTGAGGATGGAATTGAGATAACCATCCCCCGGACTTTCGATGGGCGAAACCAGGGCGCCGTCCCATCGATACAGCCTGATCGCGCCCTGGCCACCGCCGAAAATCAGATCACCCTGATGCAGAGAGAACTGGTTGACCTCGATCGGCATCGTCAGTGCCGGCATCCGAGTCCAGACCGACCCGTCCCACCGAAACGTGTCATACCGCTGCGCGACCAGCAATTGACCCTGCCGAATGACCGCACCCACCGGCGTATCGGTCAGTCCCTGACTCATCGTCACCCAGCTTTGGCCAGTTCGCCGAAATGCGTGAGTCCGAAGCCCGGTAACGGGGTCAAACCCCTCCCCGAAAGCCAGAACATTGCCGTCGTGAATCAGCAAATGACTCGTATATGCATCGGGAAGCTCATAAACCCATGTGCTGCCGTCCCATACTGCAATTCCGTACGCGTTGCCTTGCGATTGAAATGTTCCTGCTAGATAAAGTCGATCGCCGAATCGAAGCAGTGATTGCACCAGACCATCCTGGCCCTCTCCAAAACCGACCCAACCCTGATCCGTCCATTGCGCCAGGTTTCGAATCGGGGTCGCCCCCTCGACGACGAAGCGGCCTCCGACAAGCAATTCGCCGTCAAGCGTGAGCATCGGGCCCACCTTACCGTGAAGGCCGGAACCCGGACGTAGCCAACGCTGTCCGTTCCAGGACAACAAGGCATCGATCGATTGGAAGAAGGCCTGACCACCCGCCAGCAAGGCGCCATCGACCGACAGCAAGGACGCACGGCGCATGCTCTCAACGCAGCCAGGGAGTCGAACCCACGAAGAGCCATTCCAACGGGCGACGGAAGCTCTCAAGGATGGATTGGGCTCCAATCGCCCGAAAACAGTCACGCCAGTGCCGCGGACCAGGATTGACTCGATATCAGCATCGGCACTGAAATCATTCGGCAGACCCAACCATGACGATCCAGTCCAGCGCATAACTTTCTCAGGAAACGATCCTGCCATGTACAGATCGTCGGCGAAAACTGCGATTGCATTGATGCCGCCGGAGATGCCGCCCAATCGACGCCAGAACGTGGGTTCAAGGACTTGAACATCGAACTGCGTTTGCGCGAGCAGTTTCCCACGATAATCAGCCAGATCACTGATGCCGCCCAGGGGATGACCGAGGACCGCACTCCATTGCCCATCATCCCAACGGGCGATACTCGCCACCGGTACACCGCCAGCCCTCGAGAATCGGCCTGCGACATACAGTCCTCCGTCCAGAACCTGCATGGCCCAGACGTCCGTAGTCGCGGACCCTTCGGTCGCGAGACCCTGGCCGAGTGACGTCCAACGACTGCCATCCCACTGGGCAATCGCCTTTGCCGGTACTCCCCCAGCTTCCGTAAACGCACCACCGGCGATCAGCTTGCCTTGGTAAACCGCCAGTTCGTTGACGGTCCCGTTCAAGCCTGCTCCCAGCGGCGTCCAACTGACGCCGTCCCAGCGAGCCAGGTTGGCAACGCGCTTGCCGCCCGCCGCGCGGAACCGACCACCGACGTACAGCGCCGGCCCAGTGCCGTCGTCATGCACGAGCATAGGGCCAATGGCATCGCCCGGTGCAGCGTTGCTGACGAACTGCGCCTTCCAGTCGAGGACGTGGCGGTGTGCCGTGGGTCCGTTTTCAGCCTGGACGCGATTGACGAGGATCAGCAACAGGAAAAGACCGGCAAGGCTGCGACGCGTCATCATCAAAGATCCAAAGTGGGGCAATGGCGGAACAGGATTTCTGCGGGCAGGACCGAGCAGGGCCCCAACCGTAATGGATTGATGCTGACATCTCCAGTCTCCGAACCTGCAGGCATTGTCGGAGGCCACTTGCAACGCCGGTCGCCATGATGATCCCCCTCGTCTTCGCCCACCGCGGTGCCAGCGGCTATCGCCCCGAACACACCCTGCCCGGCTATGCGCTGGCGTTGGAACAGGGCGCCGATGCGATCGAGCCGGATCTAGTGCTGTCGCGCGATGGCGTTTTCTACTGCCGCCACGAGCCCTCGCTGCTGCGCACCACCGATCTGGACCGCCGGCTGGAATGGCAGACGCTGAAATCGCGGCCTGGCGTCGGCGAATCGGGTCTCTCCACCGGACTGGATGCCGCCGAGATCGACCGTTTGCGCGCGCTGGAGCCGTACCCCGGCCGCAGCCGGGTCCACGACGGGCTGTACCGGATTCCGCGCTTCGCCGAAGTGCTGGCGCTGGCGGAGCTGGAGTCCGGCCGGCGCGGGCGCGCGGTGATGGTGGTGCCGGAGGTCAAGCACCCGGGCGAGGCGATCGCCGCCGGGCTGGATCCGCTGGGCGCCCTGCTCCAAACCCTGCCGACGCAGTGGCAACAGCCGGGAGCGGCCCTGATCGTGCAGTGCTTCGACTGGACCTTTCTGGGGCGTCTGAAGGCTGCAGTGCCGCTGACCACCATGGCGCTGTTCGAGCCCGGCCAGAGCTTCCAGCCACGGGCGCTGTGCGGTGTGGCCGACTGGATCGGGGTGCCGAAGGCGGCCGTCATCGATGCGCAGGGCCAGCCGACCCGCCTTGTTGCCGAGGCGCACGCGGCCGGCCTGAAGGTGGCGGTGTGGACTTTTCGCCGCGAGAGCGTGGCGCTGTGCTTCGGGTCGCTGGAAGCGGAGCTGGCCGCGCATTACGCCACCGGCGTCGATGCAGTCTTTGCCGACTACCCCGACATCGCCGTTCGCGTGCGCGACGCGTGATCCGGCGCGCTCAGACCTCCGGCCAGACGCCTTCCAGCGCCGGCGCCGGTCGGGTCGGGCCTTCCACCAACGGCTCCAGCAGCCGACCGAGGTCGAAGCGCAGATAGCCCCCGGAGTTCTCGACCAGCTTCAGATCCTTGAGCGGCGTGATGCTGGAGGCCGGCAGGTCGGCATAGGGATCCGGGGCTCGCAGCAACTCCCCCGCCGCACGCGACCCGGCAATCGCCGGGACGACCAACGCCGGCGGGTCACCCGATTCCAGCGGATCCAGCAGCAGGGCACGATGCAGCACGCTGCTGCGGCCGTCGTCCGACAGCGTGCGCAGCGCGACCGCCTCGGTTCGCCGCGCCAGCAACTCCACGCCCGCCTCCAGTCCGTCGCTGCGCGTCGCCTTCAGCCAGCGCAGGATGCCGAGCAGCCAATCCCGCGGTTCATCGTCATCCTCGGCCATCGGCGGTGCTGCCAGCACGATCAGCTCGCCGACCCGAGCCCGCAGCGTGTCGGCCTGCTCCCAGGCGATCCGGTAACCGCCCAGACTCTGATCGAGCACGCGCACCCGCTGCAGTGACAGACGGGCGTTCTCGGCATTGGCCTGCGACCAGACGCCCGAGCGCTCGCGATCCGACAGCGAGATCCCCGCCTGCAGCAGTTGCTGGACGAAGCCGTTGAAATCCTGCCCGGTGTTGACGCACTGATGGGCGGCCTGCATGCCGATTGCCGAATCCAGGTCATGGCCGCCAGGCATCCGCGGATGGCCGCGTTCGCCGGAAAAGCCCCAGGCATCCAGCACCCGGTCGAGCAGGTCCGCCGCCAGCGCTTCGCCCTGGCCCAGCCGGCTTTTCGGCTGGACCAGCGGCATGGTCAGGCCGTTGCCCTCCGCGCGCACGCGGGCAACCTGTTCTCGCAAGTTGGTGACCAGCCGTTGCGTTTCCAGTCGCCAGAAGGCGCCATCCAGCGGACGCGTGCCAGGGACGGCATCCGAGGTCGGATCGATCACGAACACACCCTGTCCGCCGCCATCGAAGCGCAGCTCGCACTGCCAGCTCCAGATTCGGGCGGCCTCGCCCAGTTCGATCATTTCCTTCTGGGTCAGCCGGTAAGGATTCGCCAGCGACAGCAACATCGCCTGCAGGTAGGCGATCTGCGGGCTGTAACTGGCGTTCCCGTACAGCGGATCCGGCACCAGCCGATCGTGCGTGCCGCTGACCGTCGCGTAGGCCATCACGGCATGCAGCGCCGACAGCGTGCCGGTCGGCACCTCGGCATAGCAGAGGTAGGCCTTCTGCATCACGCCGCACAGATGAGTGGCCGCCCGGGTCAGCGCCGCACCGACATACTTGCCGCGCAGAAACGGCACCGCACCGCGCGGCCCGCACAGGTCAGCCACCGCAATCCGGTAACCGACCGCCAGCTCATGGTGGAAGTCGCGGATCACCTGACCGATCTGGCGCTTCTGCGCCGGCAGCGGCAGCGGCTGATTCAACACGTGCTTTTCCATGCCGGCCATCACGAACAGCACCGGCTGGCGCAGCAATTCGAGGATCTCGATCCGCGATCCGGCGTCGACCTCGGTGGCATTCAATTCGCGCAGACCGTTGTACAGCAGCTTGGCAGTGGCGCCGGCGTTGGCCAGCGGCAGGCCCTCGATCCACAACTTCACGCCGCGCGCCTGCGTGGGGAAGCCGTCACGGCCCGCCTTGCTGCGCAACGGAAGGCCGTCCAGCAGGCGGGCGAACTCCTTGGCCGACATGACTTGAAACTCCTCGAAACGGGGTCAGGGTCAGCCGGAGACGTCACGGACTGCCGCGGGCCGAGAGCTTAACCCGCAATCCGGGACCTCGCCGCAGCGCCGCCGATCAACAATGAGTCGTTCGCGTTGCACGAATCCATCACGCAGAGCACACTCTGCCCAACGACCGCCGAACCTCCAGCCCCCATGCCAGATCGTTTCGACGTAGTCATCGTGGGCTCAGGGCCCGCTGGTGCCAGCGCAGCCGCCCATGCTGCAGAACTGAAGCTCTCACACGTGTTGCTGGAGGCTTGCCCGCACCTCAGCAACACGATCTATCGCTACCAGAAAGGCAAGCACGTGATGGACGAGCCCGGCGCCCTGCCGCTGCGCTCGCCGCTCGAGTTCCGTGCCGGCAGTCGCGAACAGATCCTGAAGGCCTGGGACGACGGCGTGGCGCGTCACGGCACCAATGTCTGGTACCAGGCCGAGGTCAAGGCGATCCGGAAGGAGGGCGAGATCTTCACGATCAAGCTCACCGACGGTCGCACGCTGGAAGGCAAGCACATCGTCCTCGGCATCGGCCTGCAGGGCAATCTGCGCAAGATGGGCGTCCCCGGCGAGGACGTGCCCTTCGTGCAGTACCAGCTGGATGACCCCGACGAGTACCAGGGCGAGACCATCGTCATCGTCGGCGCCGGGGATGCCGCGATCGAGAACGCGCTGGCACTGGCGCCGAACAATCAGGTCGTCCTGATCAACCGCCGCGACGAGTTCGCCCGCGCCAAGGAGGGCAACCTCAATCTGGTGCTGAAGGCGATCGAGGAAGGCACGATCCAGTGCTACTACGGCACCGCGCCGGAAGCGCTGATTGCCGTGGAAGGGGGCCGCAAGCCCGGCAAGCTGGTGCTGGCCACGCCGAAGGGCCGGGCCGAGGTCGACTGCGACCGGATCATCGCGCGCCTCGGCGCCAACCCGCCGCGCGCCTTCGTCGAAGCCTGCGGCGTGGTCTTCCCGAGCAAGGACCCGGCCGCCGTGCCGGCCGTGTCGGCGACCTACGAATCCAACGTGCCCGGCCTCTACATCATCGGCGCGCTCGGCGGGTATCCGCTGATCAAGCAGGCGATGAATCAGGGCTACGAGGTCATCGAGTACATCCTCGGCCGCAAGGTCGAACCCGCGGACGAGCCGCTGCTGCGCGACAAGTTCAAGGCGATGCCGGGCTTCACCAGCGTCGAGACGGTGCTGAAGCAGATCCAGCAGACCCTGCCGCTGCTCGCCGGCATCACCACGCTGCAGCTGCGCGAGTTCCTGCTGGATTCCGAGATCAAGGTCCTGAATCCGGGCGAGGTGGTGTTCAAGCGCAACGACTACACCACCACCTTCTTCTCGATCCTCAAGGGCGGCGTCGAGATTTATCTGGACGAGGCCGGCAGCAAGCGCGCCAAGCTGAAGCAGGGCGAGTTCTTCGGCGAGATGAGCCTGATCTCCGGGCGCCGCCGCAGCGCCACCATCGTCGCCGGTGAGGGCTGCGTGCTGATCGAGACGCCGCGACGCTCGATGAACCGGCTGCTGCAGTCGGTGGACTCGGTCAAGCAGAGCATCGACCGCGCCTTCGTCGAACGCGCCCTGCGCAGTCGCTTCGCCGAGACGATGGCGAAGGAACAGGTCGACGAACTGGTCGCCACCGCGAAGATCCGCAGGATCAAGGCCGGCGAGACGCTGTTCAAGGAAGGCGCCGAGGCCGACGGGCTGTATCTGGTGCGGCTCGGCTCGCTGACCATCAGCCGCGAGTTCGGCGGCAAGGAGATCACCCTGGCCTACGTGGCCGCCGGCAACTATGTCGGCGAGATGGCGCTGTTCGGCGAGGGCACCCGTACCGCCACCGCCAAGGCCGCGATCGCCACCGAGACTGTGCTGATCGACAAGGCCGCCTTCCAGGCCGTGCTGCGGCGCAATCCGCTGCTGGCCCAGCAGGTCCAGCGCGAGTACCGCCAGCGTCTGGCCCAGAACATGGCGACCCAGTCGGTCGGTGCCAACTCCGACATCATCTCCTTCCTGGTCGCCCAGGGCGCCGGCGAGGCGACCGACATCCTGCTGATCGACGAGTCGCTGTGCGTGCGCTGCGACAACTGCGAGAAGGCCTGCGCCGAGACCCACGGCGGCGCCTCGCGACTCGATCGCGAAGCTGGTCCGACTTTCGCCAACGTCCACGTGCCGACCAGTTGCCGGCACTGCGAACACCCGCACTGCATGAAGGACTGCCCACCCGATGCCATCCATCGCGCGCCGAACGGTGAGGTCTACATTGCCGACAACTGCATCGGCTGCGGCAACTGCGAGCGCAACTGCCCCTACGGCGTGATCCACATGGCGGCACCGACCAAGCCCAAGCCGGGCCTCTGGTCCTGGTTGTTCTTCGCCCGCGGCAGCGGTCCCGGCGATGCGCCGAAGGACCCGAACTCGAAGGGCGAGAAGAAAGCAGTGAAGTGCGACATGTGCAAGGATCAGGCCGGCGGTGCCGCCTGCGTCCGCGCCTGCCCGACCGGCGCGGCGATCCGGATTCATCCGGAGCAGCTGCCGCAGTACGCGATGGGGAGGCGCTGAGCCATGCATCAATCCTTCCTGAGCCATCGCCGCGGCCTGTGGGGCTGGGTCGCGCTGGCGCTGGTGCTGGTTTCCGCGGTCACCTACTTCGCCCACGAACCGGTCGGCCCCCGCTCCGGCGGCAGCTGGGTCGGTTACACGCTCGGCACCATCGGCGCCCTGCTGATCGTCTGGCTGATGTGGTTCGGCGTCCGCAAGCGCAGCTACACCCTGGCCGGTAACGTCCGCGGCTGGCTGTCGGCACACGTGTATCTGGGCAGCGCACTGATCCTGGTGGCGCTGTACCACGCCGGCTTCCAGATCGGCTGGAACATCCACACGCTGGCACTGATGCTGATGCTGATGGTGATTTTCAGCGGCTTCTTCGGGGTCTGGGCCTACCTGCGCTACCCCTCGCTGATGACCAGCAACCGCTCCAGCACCACGCGCGCCGAGATGCTCGACGGCATCCGCGAGATCGACCGGCAGGCCCTGTCGATCGCCACGGCACTGGATCCCGGCGTGCACGCGATGCTGCTGCGTTCGATCGAACGCACACCGCTCGGCGGCGGCGTCTGGGCGCAGCTGACGGCGAGTGATGCGACCGAGGAGGTGCTGGAAAAGCTCCGCGGCGCCTTCGTCGGGCAAAAGGAGGCTGGCGCCGACAAGTCATCCGGCAAGACCGACCCCGGCCTCTCCGGCCAGACGATCGTCCGGATCGTCGAGTTCGCCTCGCGAACCGAGGATCAGGGCCAGGCCGAGAATCTGCGCAAGTTGATCGATCTTCTCAGCCGCAAGCGGGCACTGGCCGGACAATTGACCCGGGACATGCAGCTGCAGTCGCTGATGGAGATCTGGCTGTACCTGCATGTGCCGCTGTCCTTCGCGCTGCTGGCCGCGTTGATCGGCCACATCGTCGCCGTGTTTTTCTACTGGTGAGCGGAGGAAACGATGCGTTGGCTGATCCGCAAGGTTGAACGACGGGCCAAGGGCCAAGTCCAGTACGAGGATTTCGCCTTCGAGGGCGAACAACTGACCATCGGCCGGGGTGCCGATCAGGTCATCTCCATCAGCGATCCGCGGATCGCACTGGAGCACCTGGGTGTGCGCCGCGTCGGCAAGCGCATCCGGGTCGAATCCCAGATCGCCGCCGGCTTCCGGATCGGCAGCGAGACCAGTCGCCAGGCCACGCTGGGCCTGCGCGAGGTCTTCGAGGTCGGGGGCCAGCGCTTCCGGATGATCGACGCCCCCGCCGGCTTCGATGCCGCGATCGAGTGGTCGCCGATCGACCGCCAGGAGCTCGAAGCCCGCAGCATCGCCGAACGCCTGCCGACCACCCTCGGCGAGACCTGGCTGTCGAAGCGCGGACCCTCGTGGATCCTGTTCAGTGCCACGCTGATCCTGTGCCTGGTGTTGCCGCTGATGGCGCACCACCTCGGCAACCGCGGCATTACCCAGGTCGCCCCGGTCATGCAGCTGTGGGACACCGGCCACGTCGCCAACGCCCACCGCTACTTCGCGAACGACTGCACCAGCTGCCACGAGGGCGGCTTTCAGGTCGTGCAGGACGCCAAGTGCGTGGCCTGCCACCAGCAGACCAAGGCCCACGCCGACCCGCACCAGTTCCCACTGTACGAGGTCACCGATGCGCGCTGTGCGCACTGCCATCGCGACCACAACGGGCCGAACGGACTGGTGCTGACCGAGCAGCGACTCTGCTCGGACTGCCACCGAGATCTGAGCACCCGCTCCGCTGGCAAGACGCAGTTGCTCGACGTCGCCAACTTCGGCGGCGACGCGCATCCGAATTTCATGCTGTCGCTGCCGGCCTGGGACAGCGAAGGCCGCTACGCCCCGGTGCAGAGCCGGATGGGTACCGGTCCGCTCACCGAGAACTCCGGGCTCAAGTTCCCGCACGACAAGCATCTGGGTGCCGTCGACGGCCTGGCTTCGCCGCGCGGCAAGCAGCAACTCGATTGCGGCAGCTGCCACGTCGCCGATGCCGGCGGTCTGGCCATGCAGCCGATCGACTTCGAGAAACACTGCCAGGATTGCCACCGCCTGACCTTCGACCGCGCGGCTGGGGACCGGCAGGTTCCGCACGCCAATGTCGATGCCGTGCTGGCCATGTTGAACGAGTACTACGCCAAGCGCGCCATTGACGGCACGTGGGACGACGCGGCCGCCCCGGTGACAGTGCGAACCCGTCGCCGGCCTGGTCAGGAGCTGACGCCCGCCGAACGCAATGAAGCGCTGGCATGGGCTCGAACCAACGCGGCACGCACCACGCGAACCCTGTTCGAAGGCCAGGCCTGCGGGGTCTGCCACACGGTGACGCCATCACGGTCCGAAACCGGCGACCTCGCCTATGCGGTCGCGCCAGTCCGGATCGCCGGGGTCTGGTTCGAGCGTGCGCACTTCAGCCACGACGCGCACAACGTGATGGACTGCGCGCACTGCCATGCGGCCTCGCTGTCCAAGGCCTCGCAGGACGTCCTGATCCCCGACATCAAGAACTGTCAGAGCTGCCATGCCGGCGAAGGCAGCCCGGGAGCGGTGGAGTCCACCTGCACGATGTGCCATGGCTTCCACGACGCACCATTCCCGATGGAATCGGTCCTGCAGGCGCGCGCCGCCGGCACCCCGACCGCCACACCCGCCGGCAGCAGCCCATGAGCCCTTCAACCTGCCGAACCCTGCGTTCAATCCCGGGAGCCACCGCGTGATCAGCCGCATCCGCCGCCTGCCCACCGTCGTCCTGTTGCTCGCGCTGGGCGCCTGTTCGGGTGGCAGTAACTCGCCCACCACCGGCACTGCGCCACCGCCGGCCAATCCGGCCACCCCAAGTCGCGGCTGCGACGGCTCCTGCGTGACCGCCGACAGCGCGCTGACCGTGTCCGACGTCCAGACCGTGCTCGCCAGGGCCATCGCGGAAGCGCGCGGCCGCGGCGCCGCCGCGACCATTGCCGTGGTCGACCGGGTCGGCAACACGCTCGCCATCTACCGGATGCGTGACGGCCGGGCCAGCGTGTCGATCTCCTCGACCCGCGGCGTGACCGGCGGGCTGGAATCGGCGGTGGTTCCCTCCGAACTGGCTGCCATCTCGAAGGCAGTCACCGGCGCCTTCCTGAGCTCGGAAGGCAACGCCTTCTCGACCCGCACCGCCGGCCAGATCGTGCAGGAGCACTTCCTGCCACGCGAATTCGGCGCGCCCTCCGGTCCGCTGTACGGCGTGCAGTTCAGCCAGCTGCTGTGCTCGGACCTCAACGTGGTGCCAGCTCCGGTGCTGTCTGCCTTGGGCGTTGCCGGCAACCGTACGGTCGGACCGAAGCCCGCACCGCTCGGACTCTCCGCCGACCCCGGCGGCTTCCCGCTGTACAAGGGCGGGACTGTGGTCGGCGGCATCGGCGTCACGGCCGATCCGCTCTACTCGATCGACCTCGACATCTTCGACCGCGACGAGGATCTGGACGAAGCCATCGCGATGGCCGGCACCTTCGGCTACGGTGCGCCGGTCGACCGGCGCGGCGATGCGATCACGGCGGACGGTCGCACTTTCCGCTTCAGCGACATCGACTTCGCCCAGCTGCGCAGCAATCCGGAGCAGGCACCCGCCTTCACCAGCCTTGGCGCCACCGATGGCGCGCTGATTCCGGCCTTCGGCTTTGCACCGGCCAGCATCAGCGCCGGCACGGTGTTCACCACACCGGCCTCCGGCTACGTCGCCGACACCACCGACTATCCCGGGCTCGATGCTTTCGTACTGGTCGACCCGGCCGGTCAGCCACGCTTCCGGCCGCGGGCCGGCACCGATGGCACCGGCGCGCTCACCGCTGCCGAGTCACGCGCCATCGTCAGTGAAGCACTGCGGCTCGCCAACCGGATGCGCGCACAGATCCGTCAGCCGGCCAGCACCCCGGTCCGCGTGACCATCTCGGTGGTGGACTCGCGCGGCGAGATCCTCGCGCTGGCCCGCACCCGCGATGCACCGATCTTCGGTACCGATGTCAGCCTGCAGAAGGCGCGTACCGCAGCCTTCTTCTCGGGCAGCTTCGCCGCCACCGAGCTGGAAGCACTGAGCCGGCCGACCCTCCCGATCCGCAACTACGTCCGCGACGCCCGCAGCTTCTTCGGCCAGCCGACCTTCCTGACCGGGGCCGTCGCGATCAGCCCGCGCGCGATCGGCAACATTGCCCGCCCCTACTTCCCGGACGGCATCGTCGGGACCAGCCCGGGACCGTTCTCACCGCCTTTCGAGCGCTGGAGCCCCTTCGCGGTCGGACTGCAGCTTGATCTGCTGTTGCCCGACATCGGCGAGATCCTCGCCGGCTATGCCGCGGGCGACCTGGGTCGCATCGCCGCAGCGATCGGCGACGGCTGCACCGGCAATCCGCGGCTGAAGAACGGTATCCAGATCTTTCCGGGTGGCGTACCGATCTACCGCGGCAATCAGCTGATCGGGGCGGTCGGCGTGTCCGGCGACGGCATCGATCAGGACGATATGGTTTCCTTCCTCGGGCTGGCCAACGCGGGTCGTGCACTGGGAACGGGCTTCGGCAATGCGCCGGCGGCGATTCGCGCCGACCAGCTGACGCCGGGCGGCTCGCGACTGCGCTATGTGCAGTGTCCGCAAGCGCCCTTCATCGACTCCACCGAACAGAACGCCTGCGCGGGGATCTGACCATGCTGCGACCTGACCGCCTCACTGCTGCCCTGACCGTCGCTCTGGCGCTACCAGGCTTGAGTCTTGCCGAGGAGCGCAGCGAGCCTCTGCGCGCCAACGTGCTGGACCAACTGCGGCCCACCATTGCCGCCCGGCTGCCCGACCTCGTGGCCAGCAGCCTGCCGGCCTATCTCTACGACCCGAAGACGATGCCGCTCACCCGACGGCGCCCGGGTCATCCGGCACCTCGACCCCAGGGCCGGCCGGACCAGAACGAGGGTGCGGTCGAACCACCGCCCTACGACATCGTCGGCGAAATCGTGCCGATCCCGGATCGCTGGCGGATCATGGAAGCGCTCGGTTTCAAGTTTCCGTGGTACGACCCCTACAACCAGAACATCTGGAAGGGTGACAAGCCAGTCCACGACGACTGGTTCCTGTCGATCCTGGCCATTTCCGACACGGTCATCGAACCGCGCAGCTTCCCGATTCCGGTGGGTCCGCAGTCCAGCGATCGACCCGGTGCCAATGACATCTTCTCGGGTGTGGACCAGACCGTCTTCGCCCAGACCTTTCTCGGCGGGCTGGTCTACTACCAGGGTGACACCACCTTCAGACCGCCCGACTGGGAATACCGCATCACCTATGCGCTGCAGTACAACCGGGTTGATGTCGACGACGTTCGCCTGCTGACCATCGATCCGCGCAAGGGCAATACCCGCGACGATTTCGCCTTCGCGATCCAGGAACTGTTCGTTGACCGGCATCTGCGCGACGTCAGCACCCGCTACGACTTCGACGCCATCCGGATCGGCATCCAGCCGTTTTCCAGCGATTTCCGCGGCTTCCTGTTCCAGGACCTGCAATTCGGCGTGCGCCTGTTCGGCAATCGCGACAACAACCTGAAGCAGTACAACCTTGGCTGGTTCCGGCGTATCGAAAAGGACACCAACTCGGGCTTGAACGATCTGCCCGCCGGATTCCGGCAGGACGACACCTTCATCGCCAATTTCTATCACCAGGATTTTCCGGTGATCGGCTTCACTTCGCAGGTCGTTGCGGCCTACAACCGCAACCGCGAAGACGAGTTCTTCTTCGATGAGAACGGTTTCGTCGCGCGGCCGGCGCTGCTTGGGCAGCAACGCCCACGCGAATACGATGTGGTCTATCTGGGCTACAACGGCGATGGTCATTACAAGACCCTCAACCTGACCACCTCGATGTACGTCGCGCTGGGCCGTAACGATGGCGTCTTCAGCGGCCGGCGCAGCGATATCGAGGCCGGCTTCTTTGCGGCGGAGTTGTCCAAGGATTTCGACTGGATCCGGCCGCGACTGTCGGTGGCCTGGGCCAGCGGCGACAAGGATCCGCTGGACAACAAGAGCCAAGGCTACGACGCGATCTTCGAGAATCCGATCTTTGCCGGCGCCGACACCAGCTACTGGATCCGGCAGACCGTGCCACTGGTCGGCGGCGGCGGCGTCACGCTGTCTGGCCGAAACGGCCTGTTGAACTCGATGCGCTCCAGCAAGGAACTCGGCCAGTCGAACTTCGACAACCCGGGCCTGCGACTGATCGGACTCGGCGGCGATTTCGATCTGACGCCTGAATCGCGCGTCTCGGTCAATGTCAACCAACTGTGGTTCGACCGCACCGAGGTGCTGGAATTGGCCCGCAATCAGGGCAACCTCGCCCGGAATATCGGCACCGACGCGTCGGTGGCGTGGATCTGGCGCCCGTTCATGACCCAGAACGTGGTCGTCCGCCTGTCCGGAGCGGCGCTGTTCCCCGGTTCGGGGCTGGAAAAACTGTATGGCGACGACGAGACCTTCTATTCGGTGCTCGCCAACATCGTATTGACCTATTGAGGCCGCCTGCATGAAATTCCCCACGCCTCGAATCCGGTTCGCGCTGCTGTTTGCGACACTCCTGTGGGCCGGCGCTGCCACAGCCGTCACCAAGGATCACGCCGTGGAACGCGGCTGGATCACCCATCCTCCGGCACCCAAGGTGCAGAGTTGGGGCGATGCCGACACCAAGAGTGCCGGATGCATCAGTTGCCATTCCGAAGGTGACGCGCGGACCATGCACGTCTCGGAGGCAGTCGTGCTGGGCTGCACCGATTGCCACGGCGGCGATGCTTCGGTGCTGAGGCCGGCCGGCAGCAGCGAAAAGGACCAGGCTCCCCATCATGGCCATGCACATGATGATCCGTCGGTCGTGGAGCGGCACGGCAATCCGGGCTACAAATACACCGGCGTGTATGCCGAAGCCATGGAGCGCGCGCACGTCCTGCCGCGATTCCCGGATCGCTGGGATTACCCGCGCGCGCGAAATCCCGAGCGCACCTATGCCCTGTTGAACAAGGAAGCGCCGGAGTTCATTCGCTTCATCAACCCAGGCGATCTGCGGATTGCCGAGGAAGCCTGTGGTTCCTGCCATCTCCCGATCATCGAAGCCGCCAAGCGCTCGATCATGGCAACTGGTGCGATGCTCTGGGGCGGCGCCAGTTACAACAACGGCATCCTGCCGTACAAGCGCTATATCCTCGGCGAGAGTTACACCCGCGACGGCAAGCCGGCGGCGATCAAGAATCCGATCGAAGTCACCGAGGAAATGGCCAAGCGCGGCATCCTGCCGATCCTCTATCCGCTGCCGGCGTGGGAAGTGATTCCGCCGGGAGATATCTTCCGGATTTTCGAGCGCGGCGGTCGCAACATCAACACGACCTTCCCGGAAACCGGCTTGCCGAATTCACTCGGCCAGATCCAGCGTCTGGAAGAACCGGGCCGACCGGACATCAAGCAGTCGAACCGCGGCCCGGGAACCGGCCAGCGGATCGCGGTCCCCGTGATCAACATCCACAAGACCCGTCTGAACGACCCGAACATGTGGTTCATGGGCACCAACGATCAGCCCGGGGACTATCGCCATTCCGGTTGCACCGCTTGCCATGTGCCTTATGCGAACGATCGCGACCCGCGGCATTCGGGACCCTATGCGCAGTTCGGTCACGAGGGCAAGACTCAGACCAGCGACCCGACGATTCCGAAGGATGCCTCCGGACACCCGATCCGGCACGCCTTCACCCGCTCGGTTCCGACCAGCCAGTGCATGATCTGTCATATGCACCAGCCGAACATGTTCATGAACACCTACCTCGGCTATACGATGTGGGATTATGAATCCGACGCACCCTTCATGTGGCCGGAGAAGCAGAAGTACCCGAGCCATGAAGAAATGCGCGAAATCCTCGATCGAAATCCGGAAGAGGCGGCAATCCGTGGCAAGTGGGGTGATCTGGACTTCCTGAAGGGCGTTTGGGAATTGAACCCGCAACTGAAGGATACCCAGTTTGCCGATTACCACGGCCACGGCTGGAACTTCCGCGGCATCTTCAAGCGCGACCGCAAGGGCAATCTGCTGGATGCCGAAGGCACCAAGGTGGCGCACGACGATCCGAAGAAATGGGACAAGGCGGTACACATGTCCAGCATCCACGTCGATGTGGGCATGCATTGCGTCGATTGCCATTTCTCGCAGGACATGCACGGCAACGGACATATCGTCGGTGAAGTGATGGCCGGTGTGGAAATCATGTGCAAGGACTGCCACGGCACCGCCGACAACTATCCGACGCTGCTCACTTCGGGCCCGATGGCCAGCGGCCAGGGGCGCAATCTGGCGAACATGCGCAATCCGGATGGCAAGAAGCGTTTCGAATGGATCGGCGACAAGCTGATCCAGCGCTCGCTGGTGAATCCGGGCATGGAATGGGAAATGTCGCTGGTCAAGGATTCGGTGACGCCGGGCAATGCGCATTACAACGAGAAAGCGGCGCGCGCCAAGCTGATGTCGCAGGATACGGCCACCCAGCACTTCGGCACCGATGTGGCTCCGGCAGACCGGGCGCACAAGGATGACCAAATGCTCTGCTACACCTGCCATCTGTCGTGGACCACCAGTTGCGGTGGCTGCCATCTGCCAATCCAGGCCAACTGGAAGACGAAGCGGCATCATTACGAGGACACTTTCTCGCGCAATTACGCCACCTACAACCCGCAGGTGGCCCGTGATGACGTCTTCATTCTGGGCCGGCACGGCGAGATCAAGAACTTCGTGATTGCGCCGATCCGCTCGACCTCGGCGCTGGTGCTGTCCTCGACCAATTCCAACCGTGAGCGGATCTATATCCAGCAGCCGCCGATCTCCGCCTCGGGCTACAGCTCGCAAGCGTTCGCACCACATTATCCGCACACCGAGCGCAAGACCGAGACCAAGATGTGTTCGGATTGCCATCTGAGTGAAACCGGCGACAACAACGCGATCATGGCGCAAACGCTGGGTCACGGCACTCGCTTCATGGATCTCTATGGATTCATGTCCTATGTCGGCGGTGACGGCGAAGTCAGTGCGGTCCGGGTCACCGAATGGGAGGAGCCGCAGGCGGTGGTCGGCAGCTTCCTGCACCGTTATGCCTATCCGGACTGGTTCAATGACCATCAGCAGCGCGGCAAGCAGCTGTCCGAAGGACATCATCATCGCGCCGGCACGGCAAACTGCATCCAGAATCGCGGTGAGTATTTGTATGTCGCCGAAGGCAGCAAGGGTGCGCGGATCTATGACATCGCCTCGATCGCCAACAAGGGCGTATCGCAGCGCATCATCACCGCGCCCTTCAGCGAACTGGGCCATGACGCACATATCGAAAGTCCGAATGCCACCTGCATTGCGCTGCCGACGACCCAGCCGGTACAGCCGTCGCGTAATGAAGGCGACCTGATGCGCAAGGTCAACCTGGAACAGCCCTTTGCCAACATCTATCGCTATGCGCTGGTGACGGATTCCGTCGAGGGCCTGATCCTGCTGGACATCGACACGCTGTATGACGGCGAGCCGCGCAACAATGATGTCAAGCGCGCGTTGACCTGGAACGAAGACGGCATTCTCGATGGCGCCCGCTTCCTGTACATCGCCGGCAACTGGGTGT
>Ga0075154_10001136_pt1 | contig 19700 bp, 10 predicted proteins | sample JI71714BDNA_FD_70965 | JGI IMG/M metagenome (GOLD analysis project Ga0075154, IMG submission 70965) | Wastewater effluent complex algal communities from Wisconsin, to seasonally profile nutrient transformation and Carbon sequestration -... | ecosystem: Engineered > WWTP > Effluent > Algae...
ACGATGGTTTTGTATATAAGGACTTCAGTTTATTATCCCACGAGATCCCATTCCATTGAAGGAACATGTTCCTACATCAGTCCGGCTCGCTTATCGAAGACGTGCTTGCGTGAGTTTGCTTTAGTGAGATTCGAGCCTTTAACACGCTTTTACCCCTGCTATCGGCGCCTTATTTTAGTCTCAATAAGGTAACCGAGGGAAACCCATCTAAAAAAACCCTCTAAAAAAAACCTTCTAAAAAAATCAACCAACTCTTAAAAACGACCTTTTTTTGGATCGGTTGGTTTCGAACTTTTGCCCGATCTTTTTCCCCGATCTTTTTCCCCGGCTTTTTCCCCGATCTTTTTCCCCGGCTTTTTCCCCGGCTTTTTCCCCTCCGGGGAAAAAGATCGGGGAAAAAGCCGGGGAAAAAGATCGGGGAAAAAGATCGGGAAAGGCCGGAAAACAAGTTTGATTTTGAATATGTTTTTTTAATATCAACCAACTCGGTTGGTTTCCCCATGTTGAATATAGTGGGCTCTTTGTATGCTTTAAGCCTAGCGACCAAGGCTAAAGGATTTTCACCTTTATGATAATATAGTTAGTTTGTTAAATGTAACTGAGATTTGCATGCAAATCTCAGTTACATTTAACATTCCCTTCTATCCCTTTACGAATTACACGCAAAGTTGCGAAGAATCGGGTCGCACTAATGTATAAGCTGGCAGTTTAAATGATTTTACGTTAATTAAAACTGGATTATTATAATTAGAATTAATATATTCTTTTTTTTGATACATAGATAATTTGCCTTCCACTTTAGTTAAAAAGGCTATTTTACCTTGAGTTGTACGAACAAGAGTTCCTGGTATAGAGGTAGAGTATTGAACGGCTCCATCGTAAGGAGAAATTAATTGGTCAAACATTTCACCTGAAAAAACCCCACCCGTATGGAAAGTTCTCATTGTTAACTGAGTACCTGGTTCACCAATAGATTGTGCAGCTATTATACCAACTGCTTCACCTATAGCAACTAAGTAACCTTCAGATAAACTCCAACCATAACATAATTGACAAACTAAACGTGGTGTTTCGCACGTTAAAGGTGAGCGAATAAAAACTTTATTTGTTAATTTGGCAATTTTATCAGCTAAAGGTTCTGAGATTTCTTGATTACGAAAACCAATAATTTCTTTACTATTGGTTTGTACTCCATTTACAACTGGCAGTCTATCAGAATTATACTTATTATTCTCATAAATATTAGCAGCAAGTACACGGCCCAACAAACGCTGACGAAGTGGATATAAAGTTTTAGTAAATTTTTTCATTTCTGTTAAATAAAAACCTTTTTTTGTTCCACAATCAAAATTTAAAACAATGACATGTTGTGCTACATCAACTAATCGTCGAGTTAAATAACCTGCATTCGCTGTTCTTAAAGCAGTATCAACAACACCTTTTCTGGCACCATAACAAGAAATTAAATATTCTGTTAATGTTAACCCTTCGCGAAAATTACTTCTAATTGGAAAATCTAAAATTTTCCCTTGCGGGTCAGCCATTAAACCACGCATAGCTACAAGTTGTCGAACTTGTGAAACATTTCCACGCGCTCCAGAAAAAGCCATCATATAGACTGGATTTAACACATTTGTTTTAATAAAATTTTTAATCATTTCATCTTTTAAACTTTCACTATTTTTATGCCACGTTTCAATAATTCTTTGAAATCGTTCTAAACCGGTTAACTGCGATTTTTTATAGCTTAAAAACCCAGCTTCAATCGTTTTTTCGGCATCTGCTAAAAGCATTGCTTTATTGGGCGGAATTATTAAATCATCAATACTCAAAGAAATTCCAGCTTTTGTTGCATAACCAAAACCAATATTTTGCAACTTTTCTAAAATTTTTATTGTTTTTCGTTGACCATAATTAACAAAACACCAAAAAACAAATTTTTTTAATAATCCTTTATTAAATGCAATATTCCAAAAAACTGGTAAAGAAGTTTTATTTTCTTTTTTTGCTGATTTATATTTATATACATTAGTGATAACTGATTTTTTCTTTACTGAAAAAAAAGAGTTTTTTTTTTGTTTAGTTATTTTGAAATTAAAAACAAAAAAACTAGATGCAGATAAAAAACTGTAATCAGCTAAAGAATTACTAACAAAATTTTGGTTAATAGACTTATTTAGTCTATTACTAAAAAAACTTGTAGTATGGATTGGACTCTTTTCGCTCATGTTGCTTTATTTTTAAACTCCAAATTTTTATACAGTTAAAAATTTTCTCTGGCTATAAAAACAAATGCTGTCTGTCGTTCAAAATTCTTCCTGTTTGAACAGTTTTGAACGACAGACGCAAAAAATTTTAAAACCTCTGGTGTTACTATACTGCTTTTTACACGTTAAAAGCTTTTTCCTTTTTTATTTTTTTAGCTTATTTTTGGCTTCGCTTGTTTTTTTTTAACTAAAATGTTAACTAACACCAAAATTTTTATACTGTACTCAAGGTTTTAATTCTATGGCTTGTTTTTTGAATTAATTAAAACAAAAATTATTTTATCTTTAGCGAAGCGTAAAGCCGTGGAAAAGTATAAACAGTTTAATTCAAAAATTCCTTACCATTTTAAATTTTATTTTTACTATCAGAACAACTCAAAAATATTTTTATCATTATATCTTTACTCATCAAATAATTTACTGAAAATGTAAAATTTGACAAAATCTTACTAAATAAAAAAAAAGACTTAAAGAAGAAGAGTTAAAGAAAAAAAGTTAAAAAAAATATTTTTTTAACGAAGTCTAGTTGTTAAGCTTATTTTTTTCAGGGTCTAGAGCGGTGAAAAAAATAAGCTTAACAACTAAACCGGTTTATAGATAGTTTATTACAAACTTTATTTTAGAATAAACTAAATTAGTTTAACTCCTTTTAAAAGACCTAAATAAATAACTAAAGTAACAGTTAATGCGCCTACTAGTAATACAAGATAGCTAATGATTGTTAACATAAAAAATTTTCAAACTTTTAAAAATCAAAGATCCCTGTTTAAGTTTTTAATAAAATAAAAATTCATATCTGAATAATTAATACTAACTGCGAAAAGAATAAAAAAAAAAATTCTTAAACTAAAATAATTTATTAAACTAGTCGAAATTATGCTTTTTTTTGACTTTCTGGATATTAATAATTCTCTTTATCTGAAGAGTTTTTGAACGAAGCTGTGTATTTAGTTTTTAAATACGTGTAAAAAGAGTTTCATTTTTAAAAATTTTTTTTTTTAGAAGCTAATTTTTTTACACGTAGTTAAAAACTAAACACACAGCTTCGCTCATAAAAAAGCGAAAAAAAATAACTTAAGGATCGATTACATTATACTTTTGTATTAAACTTATATAAATATAAACAAAAATAGTTTCAATATAATATATTTTATATTATGTACCTAAATTTTGCAAATTTTTGAAGATTGATAATATTGACCAATAATCAATCAAACAAATGCTCATACTCTAGTATGAAACAGAAAAAGCTAAGTTCAACTTTCTATCTTATAATAAATTTTTGACTAAATTGAAACTCTACGTATTTTACTTGATTTTTTAGTGACTTTCAACCTACGTAATCTTTAATTGAGGAGAAAAGACAGCTTCGCTAATTCAAAGAGAACTAAAAAGAAGCTCCTAAAAAATAGAAGGTTAAAAAAAAAATCAGTGCGTTTAAAAAAAAAATAAGCTTACAAAACTAGAGTTTAAACTTAATAAATTATGCTTTAGCTTTAAATTTTTAAAGCTATTAATTAATTATACTCATACTGGGGCGGAAGGACTCGAACCTACGAATGGCGGAGCCAAAACCCGCTGCCTTACCACTTGGCGACGCCCCATTAATTTTTAAATTACTTTTATAGTATTTTAAAAATTTTTTTTTCAAAAGTCAATCAGTTTTTAAAAAACTGAGCTTTTTTCAAAGCTCAGTTATTACTTGATAAAAAAAAACCTTTTTTACCAAACTTTTTCACCATCTTTTTCCCCGACCTTTTTCCCGACCTTTTTTAAAAAGCCGGGAAAAAGGTCGGGAGAAGTCTAGTTGACGGCGGGTAAAAATGGTTTGTACCCGCTAAAGATATAATAATTTTTTTAAAAGCGCTTTATTAGCTTTGAGCTTATTTTTTTTCCTAAAATTAGTTATCGCGTTTCACTCATTAAAAAAAAAACTAAAACAAACTATCTTTTCGCCGGATTAAAAAACGGAGTTTAAAAAAAGAGCTTGTTAAAAAAAACTAAGAACCTTCTCTTTTATTGAAAACAACTCAAGGAACCAACTTTGTTGGTTTACCCAGTTTCCTGTTGGTTTCGCCATTTTTTTAACAAGCTCTTTTTTTCAAAAAATATTTCTTAATAAAGTCTAAAAAAAACGAAATTCTAATTTTTATTCTAAAAATTAAAACTAACTAGAAAAGAATCTAAATAGATATAAATCTATCTAGTTCTTATATTTTTAACCGAATTTACCTGATGTTGAAGCAATTAGGAAAGCAGCATAAGTAAATACATAACCAACTGAGAAATGTACTAAACCAACTAGACGTGCTTGAACAATTGATAAAGCTACAGGTTTATCTACCCACTGAACAAGGTTAGCAATTGGAGTTTTTTCATGAGACCAAACTAATGTTTCAATTAGTTCCTGCCAATAACCTCTCCAAGAAATTAAGAACATAAAACCTGTTGCGTAAATTAGATGCCCAAACAAAACAGATTGTTACCGCGTTCCTTACTTATAGGCAACGCTTCTTAATATTTCTACTAAGCTCAGACTATGTCATCTACTCTAACTTGTTTAATTTAGAGTAGTCGGGAACTCTTGGTTAGATTATACATAATTGTTATCTTACTAACTAGTCGTTGAACGTTCTTAGTTACTTTAACTATTTTCACTAAGCTTCGCTGCAAGTTGGCATAAAAAATGTTTCTGCTTTCTTGTCAATTCACCCGATTAATTTTAATCATTATCACTAACGATCGGTACTATATTTAATAATTTAATACCCACGCCCAAACAGACAGACTGTTCATTCCAAACGGGTTATAACCGTTGATTAATTGTGATGAATTTAACCATAAATAATCACGTAACCAACCCATTAAATATGTTGATGACTCATCAAATTGAGCAACGTTACCTTGCCATAACGTTAAGTGTTTCCAGTGCCAGTAAAACGTAACCCAACCAATTGTATTTAAACTCCAGAAAATACTTAAATAAAAAGCATCATAAGCACTAATATCACAAGTACCTCCACGGCCTGGACCATCACATGGGAAAGAATAACCAAAATCTTTTTTATCTGGCATTAATTTTGAACCACGTGCATCTAAGGCACCTTTTACTAAAATTAATGTTGTTGTATGTAAACCTAATGCAATAGCATGGTGCACTAAGAAGTCACCAGGACCAATATTTAAAAATAATGAATTACTATTATTATTAATAGCATCTAACCAACCAGGAAGCCATAAACTTTGACTCGCTGAAAAAGCTACACTTCCAGATGAAGAAAGAAGAACATCAAAACCATATAAAGCTTTACCATGAGACGCTTGAATCCATTGTGCAAAAACAGGTTCAATTAAAATCTGTTTTTCAGGTGTTCCAAAAGCTTGTACTACATCATTATGAACATATAATCCTAAAGTATGGAAACCTAAGAATAAAGAAACCCAGCTTAAATGTGAAATTACTGCTTCTTTATGATCTAACATACGAGCTAAAACATTACCTTTATTTTGCTCAGGATCATAATCTCTAATAAAGAAAATAGCACCATGCGCAAAAGCACCACAAATAATGAAAGAAGCAATATATTGATGATGTGTATATAAAGATGCTTGAGTTGTAAAATCATTTGCTAAATAAGCATAAGGCGGTAAAGAATACATGTGCTGAGCAACTAACGAGCAAATAGTACCTAAAGCAGCAAGAGCTAAACCTAATTGGAAATGTAAAGAATTATTTACCGTTTCAAATAAGCCACGGTGACCACCACCCATTTTACCACTAGGAGCAACGTGAGATTCTAAAATGTCACTTAAACGGTGACCAATACCAAATGATGTTCTATACATATGACCCGCTAACACGAAAAGTACAGCAATAGCTAAATGGTGATGTGCCATATCTGTTAACCATAAACTTTGTGTTTGAGGATGGAAACCACCTAAAAATGTTAAAATTGCTTGACCTGATCCGTCAGCTGTACTGAAAGCATGACTTGCAGAATCTGGATTTTGAGCGTATGCTGCCCAATTTCCTGTCCATAAAGGCGATAACCCTTGAGGATGTGGTAATGTTGTTAAGAAATTATCCCAACCTACACGTTGACCACGTGATGCTGGAATAGCTACGTGAACTAAATGACCTGTCCAAGCAAGTGATGAAACACCGAATAAACCAGAAAGGTGGTGGTTTAAACGTGATTCAGCATCTTTAAACCAAGATAAAGATGGTCTAAAATTTTGTTGTAAATGTAACCATCCTGCTATTAGCACTAAACCAGCTAAAAGAGATAAAAATACAGAACCAGTATACAGATCTTGGTTTGAACGTAAACCAATAGTGTACCACCATTGATAAACACCAGAAGTTGAGATATTTACTGGACCTGTAGCACCACCTCGAGTGAAAGCTTCTACAGCTGATTGCCCGAAGTGTGGATCCCAAATTGCGTGAGCAATTGGACGTACGTGTAAAGGATCTTGAACCCATTGTTCAAAATTACCTTGCCAAGCTACATGGAATAAGTTTCCAGAAGTCCATAAAAAAATAATTGCTAATTGACCAAAATGAGAAGCAAAAATTTTTTGATATACTAATTCTTCAGTCATACCATCATGACTTTCAAAATCATGAGCCGTCGCAATACCAAACCAAATTCGACGAGTTGTAGGATCTTGAGCTAATCCTTTACTAAAACTAGGAAATACCTTTGTTGCCATAAAGTTTTTAATTCCTCCTTTATAATTTATTATTTTTTTGGAAAACTACAATTTTATTTCTTTATTAAAAACATAAAGCTGTACATTTTTTAAAAAAGCTGTCGCGCTACTAAAAAAACGGATTAAAAAATGGGGAAACCAACCGAGTTGGTTGATATTAAAAAAACATATTAAAAAAACCAATTAAAAAACCGAATAAAACAAGTTTGATTTTTTAGAAGTTTTTCATGGTTGCTTCTATTTTTTAGAAGTTTTTCATGGTTGCTTCTATTTTTTAAAAGTTTTTTTTAATCGGTTGGTTTCCCATTTTTAATCGCTCAAAGTTTTTTTTACTAAAAATTAGAGCTTTAAGCTTCAAGAGCTTTTTTAATCTTTTCAAAAGCTTTTGAAAAGATTAAAAAAGCGAAGAAAGTAAAAAGATAAAGTACAAACGTTCCGATTTTTTAACTATAACTAAAAATAATTAAGTAAAAAGAAAAAATTTAAACAAAGTTTAAGAATTAAGGTAATCTAACTTATCTGGTAAATCATTAATAGAAATTTTAAAATTAGTATTTAAATCAAAAACTAGTATATTTTTATATATCAGCAGCCTTTTTCTTTTAACTTTCTTAATATGTTAAATACACATTCGACAAGTACTATAGCACTCACCTGGACTGTAATTTTTTGTAGATGGAAAAATTTTGACGTTTTTTTTTTACTAAAAAAGGCCTGGGTAAAAAGAGTTTGATTTTTAATCGTTCTTTCTAAAAAAACTTTCTAAAAAAAAATTAAGAACTAAAGCATAGCTTCGATAATTATTATAACAAATAATTTCAAAAAATAAAAAATTTCATATCTAAAAATAATGTTCACCATAGTAAAAAATTTCGAAATTGAAACCTCAATTTTTAGAAGCGAAGCTAAAACTAGTTTAAGAAAAGAGTGGTTAAAAAACAGAATAAATATGTAAACTCTATTATTAAATAGCCTAAGCTATTTAATAATAGAGTTTACATACAAAAATAGAAAAAAGCTAATAGTAACAAATTATACAAATTATCATTTATTATTATATTTTTACTACACACTATTTATCTATATGAGCGACATATACTCTAGGGACAATTGGTTTTTTTATAAAAAAAATATAAGGCGGATAAAAATAGGCTTTTTTTGACTTTTTAGCTACGCTGTTAGTTTTTTCACACCCTTAAGCTATTGCAAAAAATAACAAAATTCAGAAATTACTTCAAAAAATATAAAAGAGATGGATAACTAATTAGAAACAAATGTATAAATTCTAATTTTTTGAACACTAACATAACCAACTAAGCCTCCTAATTTAGCACGAATGACATGTCCAGAATCACTGGCAACTCTAGCTTCAATGCCAGTTCCGACAATTGGTTGTTCCGGTCTAATTAAAGGAACAGCTTGGCGTTGCATATTTGCTCCCATTAAAGCTCGATTGGCGTCATCGTGCTCTAAAAAAGGTACTAGCGAAGTAGCAATCGAAATCATTTGAAGTGGAGAAACAGACATAAAATCTACAGAATTTCTAAATACTTTTGTAAATTCATCAAATCTACGTACTGGAATTAACCCTTGCGGTAAAAAACCAGTTTTAGATAAATTTAAATCTCCAGCCGCGATAGTAGCTTTTTCTTCTTGCTCTGCAGAGAGAAAAAAAAAACCAGCTTTCTTTTGAACTTGACCTTTATAAACTTTATAAAATGGAGTTTCTATTAACCCTTGTGGATTTACTATAGCAAAAGTTGTTAACGCATTAACTAAACCAGCATTTTTTCCTTCTGGTGTTTCAACAGGACAAATACGACCATAATGGGTCGGATGAATCCCTCTAATATCCATTGTAGCAGTATCTCTAGAAACACCTCCCGGCCCCAAAGAAGTTAATCGACGTTTATGTGTCATTTCAGCTAATGGATTAATCATATCCATAAATTGAGATAATGGATTAGTTCCGAAAAATTCTTTTAAAGCACCATTTAATGGTTTAGTACTAAAAAAATAGTTTATTTTTGTGTCATTTGAATTAGAAACCAATTTACTACGAATGTTTTTTTCTAGACGCAGCAATCCAATTCCAATTTGCATTTGAATTAAATCACTAGAAGTTCGTACTATTCTATTTTTTAAATTATCTATATCATCTGTACCTAATAAACCTCGTTCAACTCTTAATAAATGTTCTGTTGCTAATAAAACATCATACATTGTTAATGTACGTTGTGTTAAAGGTAAGGATAAAGAAAGTTTTTTGTTTAAAGATAATCGACCATGCAGACCTAAATCATAAGTACGAGGATTCATAAATTTTTTAAAAATCCATTTTTGACCTTGTTTAGCAAAAAATTTTTTATTTAAATTATTAATTTTTTTAGTATTTGTAATTGTTGCATAAATTAATTCTAAAGCTTTTACTGAAGAATTTGCATATTGAGGAATTTTATCTTTTTCATCGTCAAGACGAGGATTTTCTTTATAGAAATCATGTAATAATAAATTTTGTCTATAATTATTGGATGTTTTAGAATTTGCAATACTCTCGGGGTTTTTTTCTACTTGTTCGACCCTTTTTTCAAAAACAGGAGTATAATGACGAGAGATTGTATAGGAATGGAAAATTGACTTTTTTATCAATTGACTTAATAATGCTTGTTTTGCAAAAGCATCGTTTTGTAATTGTGGTTCAACATATATATTAGGTATTTTTAAATAATCTAAATAATTGTGTAATAAACGTTTCGGTTGACTTAAAGATTGAAACAATATTTTTTCAGTTAACCCCATACCTAACAAAAACCATACTAAAGGAATTTTTGGAGTTTTTTTCAACTCCGCCCAAAGCATTTTTTCTTTATCAATAGAAAAACGAAGCCAAGTTCCTCTCATTGAAATAAATTCTGCCGCATAGCGACGAATTACTGTTTTTGACCCCTTTTTACTTCTTTTTTCCACACTTTTTCCGGCTTTTTCCCCGAGCTTTTTCCCCTCTTTTTCCCCTCCGGGGAAAAAGATCGGGAAAAAGCTCGGGGAAAAGGTTGGGGCGGATGAATCAACATTATATTGTAATTCTGAAAAATATAACCCTGGACCTCGCACAATTTGATTTATAATTACACGAGCAGCACCGTTTACAATAAAATGCCCACGCTTTGACATTAATGGAATATCTCCTAAATGAATCCATTTAAACATTATCTGTTTTGTTTTTCTATTTGTCAGCTGTGCTGGTACATATAGACGACAAGAATAGGTTTTAGATAAAAGAATAGCATTCATACTATTCCAACGAGGTGGACATAATTTATAATATTCAGGATATAAAAGGATTTCTAAATCCTTTTGACTATTTGTTATAGGATTTCTCTTATTTAATTCTTCAATTAATCCTTTTTCTAAAAAACGCTGAAAACCTATTCTTTGTAGTTCTACAAAATCAGGAATAAAATATTTTTCAATTGTCATATTTAATCAGTTTTTATTATATTCCCCTAAATAAAGATTTATTTTTTACAAATATTCGCCAAATAATTTTTTTTAATCTAAACTTTTGCTATTTCCGAGCTTTTTTTCCCAGTTTTTACTAAAATAACTTGCCTACTACTAGATTTGAACTAGTGACATCCCGCGTATGAAACGGATGCTCTAACCAACTGAGCTAAGCAGGCATATAAGAAATATAAATAAAATTTTTTGAGTTTTTTTAATTGGTTTTTTTAATCTTTTTTATTCATTTTTTCATTAAAAAAACACCCCCGTTTTTAAACCCGTGACAACTTTTTAAATAACTAAAAACCCAAAAAATTATATAGTTTTAAAAAATAAGATATTTTTATTTTTCTGCTATTTAACAATTATAACAAAAAATTGGTGAATTACAAGAATATATTTTTTATCACTATTAATATTAAAATTTATTAACTTAAGCTACTAAAAAAAAAAGATCGGGGAAAAGGGGGCGCAAAAAGCCGAAAAAAAAACCTAGGGTTGTTTCCAGTTGGAAACACTATTTTTTAATCCCTTTTTTTTACTGGATAAAACAAGTTTGGAAAAAACTCTTTTTTCAGTTACGATCAATTCTTTATCATAAAATATATACTAAATATTTTTTTTACTATTTTAGCTAAAAAATTGATTGTAACTAAAATAGTAAAAAAAAATATATTTTTGACTTTTTATTCAAAAAAACTTTAATAAAAAATCAAAAAACAACAAAAATTATGCTTCATTAGAAGCTGTTTTTACATATAAAATTAATAAAAATGACGTTGGAATAATAATAAATAATGCTGTAGCTGTTAAACCTAAAATATTAACTTCCATATTATGTATATCTTTCTATTCTAATTATTTAACTGAATGAATACTTTTTTAGCTTTGTAAATTTCATTAATTAATTTTAAGCTGATTTAAACAGAACCAGAATACTAAATATAATTAAATAACTGATTAAATTAAACCCCAGCTGACTCTTTAGCAGCATACATCACATCAATAGAAATATTCATAATATTATTTTGACGAGCAAATTTTTCAGTATTACGTTTAACTTTTCCTCTTACAAACCCAGGAATTTTATTTAACTCTGACATTGCCTCAACAGTCCAGTTTAATTCTGAATCTGTGGATAAAGATTTCGTAATAACTTCCTTACTATCATGACCACCAAATATTTCAAGTAAATGATCTTCCATTCCTAAAGTAAATGAATTATAGACTAAATCTGCGATTTGATTTGTTCCTTCGTAACCCAAAAATGGACGATAACCTAATGGGAAATTTTGAATATGAACAGGTGCTGAAATTACACCACATGGGATATCTAATCTTTTTCCTACATGACGTTCCATTTGAGTCCCAAAAATTGCTGAGGGTTCAATTCGAGCAATCATGTCACCTACTTGTGTATGATCATCTGTAATTAAAATCTCATCGCAAAAACCCCACACTTGTTCTCTAAACCAATCAGCATCGTGCTGACAATATGTTCCAGCGCAAGCCACACGAATTCCCATTTCACGAACTAAAATTTTTGTCATTGCTACTGCATGTGTAGCATCGCCAAAAACAACTGCTTTTTTATTTGTTAAATTTTGACAATCAATAGAACGAGCAAACCAAGCAGCTTGTGAAACATATATAGTTTGTTGTTCAATATAGTGGTCAAAGTTATATGATCGAGGTGGAGAAACAACCTTGTTTTTTACTGTCATAGAATTTAAAACATTTGCTATTTGACGAATAAAAGTTTCTGTTTGTACAATTCCCATTGGAGTCGTATCAATATAAGGCATTTGAAACTCCTTTTCTAAATAAACTGCTGTCATTAAACCCACTTCTCGATATGGTACAATATTAAACCAAGCTTTTGGTAAATTTTTTAAATTTAAAACTGAACCTCCCTCCGGGATTACTTCATTAACTGTTATACCTAGCTGATTTAAAAGAATTTTTAACTCACGACAGTCATGTTGGTTATGAAAACCTAAAGTAAAAATGCCTAAAATATTTACAGATGGTTTTTCGGTTTTAGTAGTAACAAGATTATTTTGTTTTTGTGCTTTTTCAATATAAAAACGAACAATTTGTTCTAATGTTCGATCTGCTGCTTGTAATTCATTAACACGATAATGATTTACATCAGCTAATATTACATCAGATTTTGATTCCATTGCAGCACGATCCACAAAATTTTGGAGATCTTCTTGTAAAATACTAGAGGTACAAGTAGGTGTTAATAAAATTAAATCAGGTAATTCTTCTTTATCTTTTCTAGTAATATTTTCAACTACTTTTTCTTGCGACCCTCTTGCTAAAACATGGCGATCAACAATACTTGTTGTCACTGGAGTAAAATCACGTTCACGTTCTAGCATAGAACGCATCACATTAAAATAGTCATCTCCTAACGGAGCATGCATTATTGCATGCACATTCTTAAACGAACTTGCTACACGTAAAGTCCCTATATGTGCTGGACCAGCATACATCCAATAAGCTAATTTCATATATCTATATATATTTCTTAAAATTTTTTCTATACCATAATTCAAACTATTTTATTTTTTGTTAAATACGACGAAAAAAGATAAAATCTGTATCTTTTAGTAAAAAAACGAAGAACTTTAACAAAAAAAACAGCAAAGCTTTTTAGCTACGCTCAATCCTTTTAGTAAACAAAACTTCTAAAAAAAAATATTTAGCGTTGATTAAAAAAAGAAAAAACCAACCGATACAAAATGAGGAAACCAACCGATCCAAAAAAAGGTTTTTTTTTAGAGTTGGTTGATATTAAAAAAACTGATTAAAAAATCAAACTCTTTTTACCCATGCGCTTCTAAAACAAAAATGGCGTAACCACCTCTAAAAAAAAACTTTGTTTTTTTTTTAGAGGTGGTTATACCTTTTTTTTATCAAAGTTTTTTACTCAAAAAATCACTAAACAAAGTTTTTGTACTAAAACATGTCCGTTTTTTAGTACAAAAACTGAGAGCTAAAAACTGAGAACTAAAATAAGCTTAAAAAGACGCAGCATTTCAACTTTTTAGCAAAGCGTTACACTGCTTTTTAAAATTTTAAGCTTAATTTAAACAATTAATTTATTGATGTAAACAATAATGTCTTAACTATTAAGTAAATAAACACTATAAATATATTTATACTGTTTATTTACTCTGCAATTAACACTATTTAAACTGGATTCTTAACGATATAAGGCATTTCCTAAAAGAAGTGCTAAAAATCCGTTACCTAAAGCAATAAAAAGAGCAATAAAAATTTGAGATTCTACAATTGTCATATTTAATGTCAATACTTTATAATATTTTCAAAACCTATCTATATAATAGCATAAAATAATACTAAAAAAAAAGTAAAGTATTTTATCTTCGTTTTTTTTTAAGATGTTTTTCCCGGCTTTTTTCGTCATTTTAGTAAAAAAGGTCACAAAAAGATTAAAAAAAACAGAAAAAAATCAGAGAAAAAGGTCTTATAAAAAAAACAGCGATCACTCCTAGTTAATTGTTTTTACTAAAGGTTTATCTGAAACTCGTTGCATCATATTTCTACGTAAAGGTCGAGTTACAAGTTCTAGTACATCTTTTGAATTTGAAAATCCATGAATTTGTGCAAAAGTAAACTCAACGGACCATTTTGTATTTATACCTCGAGCTTCAAGAGGATTACTTAAAGCCATGCCTGTGATAACTAAATCTGGTTGAAGTTCACGAATACGTTGAACTTGGTAATAATTATCAGGTTTTTCTACAATACGTGGCATTGGGACATTTTTTTGTCTACAAGTTTCTTCTAATAATAAGATTTCTGAAGCTTGATAACGTTTATCTAAATAAGGTACTCCGCACTCATAAACAATCATACCACAACGAGTCAAAAAACGTGCCAGGGATAGCTCTAATAAATTGTCTCCCATAAAGAAAACTGATTTACCTTCTACTAAAGGTAGATAATTTTCTAAACTTTGCCAAATTTTCTGTTCTCGTTCCTTTAATCCAGTTGGTACTATTCCTAAAACATGACAAATTTTCTCAACCCAAGCACGGGTGCCATCGGGACCGATAGGGAAAGGAGCATTTATTAATTTACATTTTTTGCGACGCATTAATGTCATTGCTGTTCTACTTAAAAACGGATTAACCCCGCACACATAAACATCTTCACCTAAAGCCGGTAAATCTGTATAACGCTGAGCAGGAAGCCATCCATCCACCGTAATACCTTGTTTATTTAATTCCAAAGTAAGAACATTTACAACTGTACTTGGTAAAGACCCAAATAAAACTAATGGCGGATGGTTTTTTTCAATTGTCGCACCTAACCTTGATTCCTCTGCTGTTATATCAGATAGAGTTGAAATTAACGGTTTATCTGGACAGCGGCAAGCCATAGCGGCTAAAACAGTATCTTCTCCTTGAGTAAATGCGTAATCTAAACCATTCGCTCTAGCAACAACGATTGGGATACCGATCTCTGCCTCTAAACGAGGCGCCATTCCTTCTAAATCCATTTTAATAATTTCAGTAGTACAGGTTCCAATCCATACAATAACGCTTGGATTACGATCTCTTTTAATTTGTAAACACAATCTTTTTAATTCTTTATAATCATTTAATTGGGCTGATATATCTGCTTCTTCTAATTCTGCCATGGCATAACGAGGCTCAGCAAAAATCATTACTCCTAGCGCATTTTGTAAAAAATATCCACATGTTTTGGTACCTATTACTAAAAAAAAACTATCTTCAATTTTTTGATAAAGCCATGAAACACAGCTTATCGGACAAAAAGTATGGTAGTTTCCTGTTTCACATTCAAATTTAAGAGATTCATTTTCATCTATTTCTTTTGATAAAACTAACTGTGACATAATTATTTTTGAGTTTCAATTGCTAATTTTAGTGTATTATAAAATAAGCGAAGAATCTATAAGTGACTCAAAACCGTAAGGAGCTTTTAAAAAGCTCCTAAAAATAGAAGCTTTTTTTTTGAGTAGCTAATATTTAACTTTTTTTTAACGGAATGCTATACAAATTTTTCTATCATATTTTTCTATCATATTTTTCAAATCCTTTTCCACTATTCAATTATAGAGTATAGACTTGCTTTTTCTTCTCCGCTCCTAAAAAATCAAACTTGTTTTTTAGAAGTTTTTTTTACTAAAAAGGGCCTGGGTAAAAAGAGTTTGATTTTAATCGCTTCGTTCATAATTAAAGTAGAAATAGAAATTTATTCTATAGTTAATTTTTTAGACTTATAGAATAAACTTATATTTCTACTTTAATTATCGCACAAAAAATGTTATGTAGGCCAGTAAATCAAAGGTATTTTTTCTTCTTTTTAGATCCGGGTTTTTTCACCAAAATAAAGACTAACCCTGCTATTGTGATCAACTCATATAGTTTTTTATCAATTATTATGATTTATAGACTAAAAAATGCGGCATTGGAGTTTCTAATTTTTGTAATAGTATAAACATCACTTTATTCTGGTAAATAATTAGAATTACTCTTTCTTTATTATTTCTTAGATTATTATCATCTAAGACATTTTTTAAAAGCATATAATTAGAATTTACCAAATAAAACTACGATTTTTTTTTACACCAAAAAATTTTTGGTGTAAAAAAAAATCTTTCATAAAAAATTAAAATGATAAGTAAATTACTTAGTCATCTCTTTTACCAGGATTACGTCCTGGGTCGTTTGAAAGGAATCCAAAAACAAAAAGACATATAAAGAACGTTACAACGGTATACACGAAGATTTTTAATGTTAACATATGTTTATGCTAAATATTTTTTATTGTTTATGAATTAAACCGAATGACTTAAAAAAAAAGTGCGTTTTTTTTACGGATTAACCATTTTCTCACTCTGCTGGCTGCCATTAACTGTAATAATTAAGATAATTAATAACAAATTATACCAATTAAATTACTTAATTAGTGTGGAAAAATGGGCTGATTTATTAAATGAGCGATTAAAAATGGGGAAACCAACTGTGTTGGTTCATATTAAAAAAAACAACCTTTTTTTTAAACGCTTGTGGGTAAAAAGAGTTTGGGGAAAACTTTTTTTTCTCCAAGTTTGTTTTTTAATCTTTTTTCAGCATTTTTTTACACTACCAAACTCTTTTTATTCAGTAAAGCGAAAAAAGACGGAAAAAACACTCCTAAAAAAAAAACAACCTTTTAGCTTCGTTCCTTGAGCGAAGCTAAAAAATGAACAGCTTAAAAAAAAAACAAAGTTTTTTTTAATCCCGTGATATTTTTTAATCTTTTTTTGGCATTTTTTTAAAAAAATGTCCAGTTTAAAAAAAAAAAAAGAACAAAGTTAATAAAGATAAAATAATTTTTTTAAAATATATTTATTAACTTTACTATAGTTTAAAAAAGTAAAAAACTAGTAATTTTTGTAGTTAAAAAAACAAAGAGCTAAAGAAGAGTTTCAAAAAACTAATAGATAAAAATAAGCTTAAAAAGTTATTTTTAGCACTCAGTTTTGATAAAAAAACTGAGTGCTAAAAGCGAGAAAAAATGCAATTTTTTCTCCTACAAAGTCTCTTATAGAGGACCTGAAATTCCTTGTTTACGGATCATTAAAAAATGCATTAACATAAAAACAGCTGTTAATAATGGTAAGACAAAAGTATGAAGACTATAAAAACGAGTAAGCGTTGCTTGACCAACACCTACTCCACCACGTAATAATTCTACGATAGTTGGTCCTACTACTGGTATTGCATCTGGTACACCAGTTACAATTTTTACAGCCCAATAACCTACTTGGTCCCAAGGTAAAGAATAACCAGTAACACCAAACGACACTGTACAAACAGCCATAATAACACCAGTAGTCCAAGTTAATTCTCTTGGTTTTTTAAAACCTCCTGTTAACCAAACACGGAAAACATGAAGAATCATCATCAATACCATCATACTAGCAGACCAGCGGTGAATTGAACGAATTAACCATCCAAAATTTACTTCTGTCATAATATATTGAACTGACGCAAAAGCTTCAACAACAGTTGGTCGGTAATAAAATGTCATTGCAAAACCTGTAGCTACTTGAACTAAAAAACATGTAAATGTAATACCACCTAAACAGTAAAAAATATTAACATGAGGCGGAACATATTTACTTGAAATATCATCCGCAATTGCTTGAATTTCTAAACGCTCATCGAACCAATCATAAACTTTACTCATAAAAAAACAAAATTTTTTTTGTATCACTATTAATTTAATGAAATAGATTGTCAATTTTTTAATAAAAAAAAAATTATAAAAAAAAATTTTAAGCGCATTTGTAGCTCTATAAACTTAATAATTAATATATTATTATATAATATAATATAATTTAGTTAAAATATTTTATTTTGGGGATAGAGGGACTTGAACCCTCACGATTTTTTAATCAACGGATTTTCATTTTTTAAACAGAAATCAAAATATTAATTTTTACTTTAAACTAACATTAATGTTTATCTCTATTAAACATAATGGACTCTCTCTTTCTCCAAAGAGAATTTTGGAGAACTCTCGTAGAGTCTCTGCACCTCTCAAAACTAAATTTTGAGTTGGTTCAGGGTTTAATTATCAAAAATTCCCTGAATTAAAGAGTTGTCACTTTTTAAATCTTATCAAAAAGGCTCAAATTTTAAGTCCGTAGCGTCTACCGATTCCGCCATATCCCCATCTTTAATTTTTAATTAGATATATATATGTGTGTATAGTATTAATTTTACTGCAAAAAATAGATAAAGAGTAGAAAAAGTAAATCACGTAATTTTATCGTAAAAAACGAAAATGTTTTGAACGTATTAAAAAACAAAGTTTTTTTAATCTTTTGCTTCGCTCAATACATATAAAAAAATAAGAAAACCAACCGATGAAAAAGATCGTGGAAAAAGCCGGGGAAAAAGATCGTGGAAAAGGCCGGGGAAAAGTTCGAGCGATTTAAAAAGGACGAAAATTATAATGCCTTTGACCGGACTCGAACCGGCAAGCTTTCTGGGCGTCGACTTTTGAAGTCGATATGTTTACCATTTCATCACAAAGGCACGATTAAAACAAAAATATTAAATCCTTCAAATAAAGGATCAAACGAACTAAACATAATAATTTAAAAAATTATGCAAATTAATAAAGATAAAGAAAGTAAATTTACTATAATTTTTATAGCTTTTTGCACTTTTTTTTTACCCTTAAGGTATAAAAATTATAGTAAATTAGTGAGTTAACCTAAGGTTTAAGCTTCAGCAAATAATAATTCAAAAAATTTTAACTTTCTTATTTACTCTACTTAAATACCTTAAATACACTATTTTAAATTACCCAACTTTACCAATAAAGGCCTGCTTAGCCAACGGCTATTCTAGCTAAGAAGAACAACCACGTCGGTGTGACGCCTAATATAAATGGTTTAAAATTAAATTAATTTTAGTTTAATTTTAAACGAATTAGCCTCAAAAAGCAAGTTTTTTAGTAGTTAGCTTTTTTCATTTTACAATTTTATAGAAAAAATAAAAGCTAACTGTTTAAATCGTTACATCTTGAGTTTTTTGGCCATAGGCTAAATCCTTACCACTATTTAGTTTTATAAAAATTTTAACCTAAAAAAGGTACTTTATAACTTTTAAAAGTTACCTTTTTAACCTAAAAAAGTATTTTTTAAACCTAAAAAAGTATTTTTTAAAAGTTATAAAAGGTATTTTCTTAATTGTCTTTTATGTATGTATATAAGATAAAAATAAAAACTCTATGACTTTCTTATTCGTTCATAAAAAGAAGTATTCTTCTTTGCCTGTTTTATCTCGTTCGTTACCTTTTTTTAAACATTCGAATTTAGCTAAAAAAAATTTAATAATATTAGGACTGGTAAAAAAACCGATAATAGTAATTTTGAGTCAACTAGCGGTAAGCCTAATAATTTTAATTTTGATCAAAATATTTTAAAAAATTTAGGGAAAAATCCAGTTCCAAAAAACTCTTTAATTTGCTATTCTTGTTCTTTAGGGTTATTTTTACGTGTGATTTACTTCAAAAAATTGTTCCAAAAACTATTCCAATTATTTTACAGAAAGAATTAACTGGGCAAACCAAAAGATATTCAAAAAAAATATTCAAAAAAAATATTCAAAAAACCGATTCAAAAAACCGATTCAAAAAACCGAAGGAGCGAAG
>Ga0075154_10001137_pt1 | contig 19699 bp, 14 predicted proteins | sample JI71714BDNA_FD_70965 | JGI IMG/M metagenome (GOLD analysis project Ga0075154, IMG submission 70965) | Wastewater effluent complex algal communities from Wisconsin, to seasonally profile nutrient transformation and Carbon sequestration -... | ecosystem: Engineered > WWTP > Effluent > Algae...
CACGTGTTTGTGCCTTAAAGCGTTGGTATTGCATAAACGCCGGATAGACCACCACCAGCCATATCACAGCCAAGCCGACCATCCAATATTCTTGCAAGTGGTACCGCTCAAAGAGGAACCACATTACGAGCATCAGTATGCCAAGTTTGATAAGGAACCACGTAATAATCGAACCGACGGTAATTTCCGGTATTGGCTCCGGCTTGTAATTCGGAAAAAGGTGCGGATACAGTTCGCGCTCGTCCAGCGATCGGTGGGGCGAACGCACGGGCGACGACGGAATGACGGGCAAATCCGTCAGTCCGCGCAACTGAAGCGCCTTGAATCGCACCTTGTTGAGAAACCGTCGTATCATAAAAATTCACAAAATGTTATTTCGTTGTTGACGAAATGCCAATTTTTTGGCATTTTACTGTACTATTTCTTGATGGCTCTTTCCGCGCTTTTTTGTGTTCATTGTATTGTTCGCGCTTGCTTAATTTACACAAAAAACGCCCTTGAGACAAGGAACAAAGCAAAACGCTATAAATCTCGTACACGCACCTTTGTGCGCTCTCCACTTTTACTGCCACAATGGACTTCACACAACATCATACCGATACAATTTCTGATATTTCCGCGCCTGATGATGCCCTTCTCGGCGAGTTCTCGCACGTGATTGTGCGCGGTGCGAAGGAACACAACTTGAAAAATGTCAGTGTGGATATTCCCCGCGAACAGCTTGTCGTTATGACGGGGCTTTCGGGTTCGGGCAAGTCCTCACTGGCATTCGACACGATTTACGCCGAAGGGCAGCGCCGCTATGTAGAATCGCTTTCGCCTTATGCACGGCAGTTCTTGGGCATGATGGAAAAGCCCGATGTGGACGCGATTGACGGTCTTTCGCCTGCCATTTCGATTGAGCAAAAAACAGTCGGCTCCAATCCCCGCTCCACTGTCGGCACGGTGACAGAAGTATATGATTATATCAGGCTTCTCTACTCGAAAATTGGTGTTCAGCACTGTGTGGACCACCCCGAAATGACGGTAAAAAAACAATCGTTCGACCAGATTGTCGAAAGTATCCTTGCTATTGGCGATGGTGCGCGAGTGCACGTCCTTGCGCCGATTGTGCGCGGGCGCAAAGGGCACTACCGAGAGCAATTCGACCAACTCCGCAAACAAGGTTTTACCAAAGTGCGTGTGGATGGACGATTGCAGGAAATTACCGAAGGAATGCAGCTTAGCAGGTATCAGATTCACACGATTGAAGTCGTCATAGACCGCATTGCACTTGCTCCCGACCAAGAATCACGATTGCGCGATTCCTGTGCGCTTGCCATGAAAATGGGTGAGGGAGTTCTGACAATTTTGACCGAAGAAACGTCGAAATACGAAGAGGGTAAAACCGGTGTTATTGGGCTACCGATGCGCCGCGAACTCTTCTTTAGCCAATCTAATGCCTGTCCCATTTGCCAGCGCTCCTATGAACCGCTTGCACCAAACGCTTTTTCGTTTAATTCTCCCTTCGGGGCTTGTAGTTCTTGTCAGGGCTTGGGCGAAATCCGCGATTTCAATACTGCCCTCTTCATGCCGGAAAAATCTCTTTCCTTGGCGGATGGTGGTATTGCACCACTCGGCAGACAGCGCGATACGTGGCTCTGGCGGCAGGTAGAAGCGGTTTGCAAGCACTTCGAGATTAAACTCTCCACACCTGTCGGGAAAATTAGCGAAGACTACATGAACATTCTCTTGCGTGGTGCAGGAACGCTGCTTTTTTCTGTCAATTATACATTCTCAAGCGGGCGCACCACCACGTACAAGCAGCGCTACACCGGTATCGTGGCGAATCTGCAAGACCAGTACGACAAAACATCGTCCGCCGCAACTCGTGCGACTATTGAGCAATATATGTCCTCCATGCCTTGTCCCACCTGCCATGGCGGACGATTAAAACCGGAAAGCCTCAATGTTCGTATTGGAGGCAAAAGCATACAGGATGTTAGCGAATTGTCCATCAATGAGGCTTTGGTGCATTTTCGCAGTCTTTCGCTTACCGAGCGCGAGGAAACAATAGCGCGTTTGATATTGAAAGAAATCACTTCTCGTTTGTCCTTTTTGCAAGAGGTTGGTTTACAGTATTTGACGCTGAACCGTGCTGCACGGACGCTCTCAGGCGGCGAGGGACAACGCATACGCCTTGCCTCGCAAATCGGCTCCCAGCTTACGGGCGTGATGTATGTGCTGGACGAACCAAGCATCGGTCTGCATCAGCACGACAATCGCAAACTCATCGGTTCGCTCAAGCGACTGCGCGACCTTGGCAATACGGTGATTGTGGTGGAGCATGACCGCGAGATGATTGAAGAAGCAGATTTCGTAATTGACCTAGGACCTCGTGCGGGCGTACACGGCGGCGAAATGATGTTTGCCGGAACGCCGAATGAACTCATGCAGCAGCCGGATTCGCTCACCGCTGATTATCTCTCAGGACGCAGAATTATTGCCAGCGACCGCCTACGCCGCACCGGAAGCGGTAAAGAATTGGTTCTTGAAAATGCGATTGGGAATAATTTGCAAGATGTCACGCTTCGCATTCCGCTTGAAACCTTTACCTGCATCACCGGCATGAGCGGGAGCGGCAAATCGACACTCGTCAACGATACGCTCTATCCGATTCTGTCGCGGCACTTCTATAATTCGCTTGTTGCGCCCCTGCAATATGGCAGTATCAAGGGTTTGGAGCATATTGACAAAGTAATAGAAATTGACCAATCCCCGATTGGGCGTACACCCCGCTCCAATCCTGCCACCTACACGGGCTTATTTACGCACATCCGCGACTTATTTGCGCAACTTCCCGAATCAAATATTCGAGGCTACAAGCCGGGGCGCTTCTCGTTTAATGTTGATTCCGGCAAGGGCGGCGGGCGCTGCGAAGCCTGCGAAGGCGACGGCGTGAAGAAAATTGAAATGAACTTCCTGCCCGACGTGTACGTTCCGTGCGATGTCTGCTCCGGCAGACGCTACAACGCCGAGACGCTCCAAGTCAAATACAAAGGCAAGTCCATTGCGGACGTGCTCGAAATGACTGTTGATGAGGCAGTTGGCTTTTTTAGGGATATTCCTAAAATTGCGCGGCAAATCAACACGTTGCAAGAAGTAGGTTTGGGATACATCCACATCGGGCAGCAAGCCACAACGCTCTCCGGCGGCGAGGCACAGCGCGTGAAGCTGGCAACGGAACTAGCAAAGATTTCCACCGGAAAAACGCTTTACATCTTGGACGAACCAACAACTGGTCTGCATTTTGAGGATGTTAATATTTTGCTGGAACTCTTGCAGAAATTGGTGGAAAAGAAAAATACGGTCGTCGTTATTGAGCACAATTTAGACGTTATCAAAACTGCTGATTGGCTTATTGATTTAGGTCCCGAGGGCGGCAAGGGCGGAGGACGCATTATCGCTGAGGGTGTACCGGAAGTTGTTGCCGAACGGCGCGTAGAAACGGGTAGCTTTACAGGACTCTATCTGCATGAAGAGTTAGAGCGAGACCGCAAATATGCTCAGACTGCCATTACACGCCCCGAAACGCATCGCCCTTACGAGCATGACCCAGACCAATCAAGCGATGAAGCTGATGATAAGCCGCTTACGCTAAAGAAAGCCACCAAGCCCAAAGCAAGGACATCCGCAACCGATGGAGCAGAAGCCGCAACGACAAAAACGAAGACTGCAAAAAAAGAAACCGCGAAAGCAAAAGCTACGAAGCCTAAAGTTACGAAGCCCAAAGATGCGAAGCCTAAAGTTACGAAGCCCAAAGATGCGAAGCCTAAAGCAAAAAAATCCAACACACGTACATAAGATTATCGACACAACGTGAACCGCAAGACTCCATATTACTCAAGCGTTTTCTTTTTTCTGCTCTGCCTGTGTGTAAGCACCGATGCGGTGTCGAATACTCTGGATGCCCTTTCGGGAGCACCCTCTCGGACAGCGGCGACACAAGGCACAACGCAAATTCAGGCGGAAGAAGAAAAAATAGAAGCGGCGTTTATTTGGCAGTTTTTGCAGTTTATTGAATTTCCGAAAGTGGCGACGCAAGATACATTTGTGATTGGCTTCATCGGCACAAGCCGCGTAGAGGCATTTTTTGCAGAGATTATTCGCCAAAAACATCTTCAGGACGGGCGAACGATTGAACTGCGGCACCTGAACAGCCTCGACGAGATTGCTCGGTGTAACGTTCTCTTTGTTGCTCCGTCAGAAAATGCAAAGCTGACTCAAGTTTTAAGCAAGGCACGCGGTCGTGGTATTTTGACGATTGGGCGGGACGATGAATTCTTATCCAGAGGTGGAATGATGAATTTTTACATTGAAAATACTCGTATCCGCTTCGAGTACAACACGGAAGAAATTGTCAGTAGCAAACTGCACTTTAGTTCTCAGCTGCTCCGGCACGGGCGGCAGTATTCAAAAACAGCAAAAGAATGAATCCTTACGGATTGTATTTCAAGGAATAGTCTATGAGATGGCTTGCTAACTTATCTATACGTGCAAAACTGCTTGGTATTATCCTTCTGTGTACAGTTTCGGCACTGGCTATTGGCTTTACGCTCGTGAGCATTGCCAATGTTCGTGCGCTCAAGCGAGATATGGTGCGCAGTACGGCAGTTTTAGCACAGGTCATCGGTGATAATAATATTGGTGCGGTGGCATTTGAAGCGCCAAGTGAGGTCGAAGAATCACTAATGAAACTATCGGGTATCGCATCGGTGCACTATGCTTGCCTTTACGATAGAGAAAATAAAATTTTTGCCGAATACATTCGCCCAAGTCAAGCAACGAATATCAACCGCGAAGGAACGCTTTCTAATGCAATTGCCTTTGACTCCGTATCGCAGGAATTTTCCGAATTTCGCAATAACGAACTTGTCTTATATCGTCGTATTTTTGCAAAGAATAATTTCTATGGAACAGTCCTGCTGAGGGTTTCCACGCAAGAACTGGAGGCACGGATACAGAGTTATGGTATTACCATGACCGGTGTGGGCTTGGCAATTATTATTGCTTCGCTGCTTCTGGCGCTTTGGATGCAGCGCATTATCTCGGGGCGCATTATGTCGCTCTCGAATTTTATGCAGCATATTTCGCAAAAGGGTGATTTTTCTGAGCGATTTGTGCGGCGTGGCGGTGATGATGAAATTGGTGCACTGGCAAACGGCTTCAACCAGCTTTTAGAGCAATTACGGCGGCGCGAAGAGGAGCGCGACAAAGCGCGGGCGGCGCTGGAAGGCGCTCTGCGGGAAGATTTCCGCGAAACGGTGCGCAATCTGCAAAACCTTGTCATTAAAGCATATAAATCGCCAAGCGGTGAGTATTTGGTCTCGCTTTTTGAGGGTAAAATTGCCATTAATTTTGGCTTAGATACAAATGCTGTGCGCGACAAACCCCTTACGGAAATTTTCGGGCGAAAAATGCAATCTCTTTACCAGCAGCACTTTGATTCGGCATTCCAAGGCAAAAATGTGCGCTTTGAATCCGAAATTCATGGTGCGACGTATTTGAATTTTATAGCACCCATTATTGATAATGGCTTAATACGCGAGGTTGTCTGCTCTTCGGTGGATATAACGTCGCAGAAGGAAGCGGAAAACCGCTTACGCATCAGCGAGCAGCGCTATCGGGCGCTTATTCAGGGATTGCCGGTGGGTATAGTGCAGTGCGTCAAGGATGGAAGCGGCTTGCGCTTGGAGTTTGTCAACGGCGAGTTTGTCAATCTGACAGGGTACTCAATGGAAATGTTCGCCGAGATGCAGCACAGCACCCAAATCCGCCTTCCGATGCACGATGAAGACCGCGCAAAAGCTGAAATGGAATGGAATACGTGGCTAGAGAATGATGCCGATATTTTGCTGCACCGCTCCTACCGCCTGCGTATTGTCAAAGACAGTTCCCCACGCCGCACACCAGAGTATCGTTGGTTCGACGACTACACCACCAAACTCCGGCTTGATTCCGGCGAAATTATTATCATTCAAGCACTGCTGGATATTGACGAGAAAAAACAATCCGAAGTACAACTGCAAATCTCTCTCGACAAAGAGCGCCAAGTAAACGAACTCAAAACACGCTTTGTTAGCACGGTGTCACACGAATTCCGAACACCGCTTGCCGGTATGCTCCTTTCGGTTGATCTGCTCACACGCTATTTCGACCGTATTCCTGCCGAAAAGCGTTTGGATGAGTTACAAAAAATCCGACTTCGCATCAATGAACTTACGGACTTGATGAACGACTTCCTTGCTCAAAGCGAATCGCAATCGGCTGTCGGACGCTTCAAGCCGACGGTGATGGATGTAGGCGACCTTTGCAAGAATCTTATTGCTGAAATGGAGTTTATTGCCTCGGCAACCTCCCGCTCGCGCGTACAGCGTCATATCAACGTCCGCGAGGCATATATCAACGGCGATGTAAAGCTCTTGCGCTATATCATTCGTAATTTACTTGCCAATGCTATCAAGTATTCACCGAAACAGTCGCCCGTGATTGTGGATGTCTATTGTGAACCGGAGTGGGTGGTGATTTCGGTCAGTGATAATGGTATCGGTATTCCCGAAAAGGATATGGAGAAACTCTTTACGCCATTCTTCCGTGCCTCGAATACAACCACTATTTCCGGTACGGGCGTTGGGCTTTCGATTGTAAAAGAATTTATCGACGTGCATGGTGGCACAATTACCGTACAATCCCGTCAAAACGAAGGTTCTACCTTCATTGTACGCCTCCCGCTTATCAATAAACCCGCAAATGAACTGCAAATAGCGCTGAATTAGCCCTTATGCTACCTGATGATGACAATACCGTATTGACGGCAAAAACTCTGCTTGAGCATTTGCAGACCCTTGCAAACCCGCACAATCAAGTGGGCATGGCGCGATTTGGTATCAACACCCGCCAAGCACTCGGAATTTCGATACCGATACTGCGCGATATTGCCAAAAGCATAAAAGCCGAGGCAAAGAAAGGTAAACTTAATCGTCACGCACTTGCACAAGACCTGTGGGAAAGCGGCGTACACGAAGGGCGTTTGCTGGCAATCCTTACCGAAGACCCGAAAGTAACGACCGAAGCGCAAGTAGAATCGTGGGTGCGAGATGTGGATTCGTGGGACATCTGCGACCAATTGTGCGGCAATCTTCTTTGCAAAATTCCCTTTGCAGAAAAGCGTATGGTGGCGTGGTGTGCCGACGAAGCAGAATTTGTACGGCGTGTGGGGATTGTGATGATAGCACAATTTGCCGTTCACGACAAGAAAGCAGGCGATGGACGGTTTGAACCATTTTTTCCACTCTTGGAACAGTATGCCTACGACGAGCGCAATTTTGTAAAAAAAGCAGTCAACTGGTCACTGAGGCAACTTGGCTAGCGAAGTGCCGTTCTTTTGGAACAAGCAACCGCCTGTGCTGAACGCATAAAAGCACAAGGTACGTCCAGCGCACGATGGATAGCCGCGGACGCTTTGCGCGAATTTGCAAAACTGCCGCCGGATTACTTCACCCAAAAGAAAATCGTACCCAAGCGGGCGGTCAAGTAGCGTAGAGGTTGCTACTTGACTACCAAATATCCTCATTGCCCCCAGCCACGAGATTATCGTCAATTACGAACTATCATCAACCACGAACTTTATCCAGCAGCGTGTTGAGCATCACAAGCTCTTCAGGGCTTAATCGCTGCGATAACTTGTCAAGTTTATTGATATGCTTATCCACTTCCGCCAGCAAGGTTAAGCCTTGCTCGCTAATCACAACCTCTACCGAGCGACGGTCATGGATGCAGACTTCTCGCTCCACCAAACCACTCTTGCGGAGACGCTCGACCAAGCGCGATACATCGCTCATTTTATCCAGCATCCTCTCGCGGAGGAGCAGGAGTGAGGCGGTCTTAGGACGTTGTCCGCGCAAGATACGAAGGATATTAAATTGCTGCTCACTGAGGTTGAAATTTTTCAGTAATTTATTATGGCGGGCTGTCAGCCAATTTGCCGTGTATATGATGTTGATAACCGCCTTTTGACCTTCGTTCCGAAAAGTTTTTTGTGTGATTTCTTCTTCAAGCGTTGGCATGGTGATAACAGAATAGTGTTGCAACATTAAATGTTAGAACATTTAATTTGCATTTTTTTTTCCTCACTACCAACAAGAAATTTCACCCGACAAGAGAAAACCTCTCAAGGACGAATAATCATCGATCCCTGCGCTTGCAGCCCTTCGGCTTCGATACGATACACATACATTCCAGCAGGAATACTGCCTGTCGGTATAATGAAGAACTGCTCTCCTGCCGTCATAGTTGCCTCCAGAGACGTTCCGACGCCCTGCCCCAGTGCATTCCATAGAGTGAGTGTCACGCGAGTGCTGCGCGGTAGGAAAAAGGGGATTGTTACATCCGTGCGCGAAGCCGGATTGGGGTAGCTTTGTCCAAGCACAATCATTGGCGATTCGGCATTAAAGCGGCGGGTTTGTGTAGGTAGATTGGTCGTAAAGAAGCCGTTGCCATGCGTTGCCACCGCCACAAAACCGTCTTTTGAGCGAGCATCTATCATACGCACATCTGCCATGCCAATAGTGTTTGCACCTTCGCGCACCCAGCGTGTCGCGGAGCCGTTGAGTCGGTCGGTAGAGAAAAGTCCGCTTGATGTTCCGGCAAAATACCATACTTTCCCGCCGGCATACACAACTTTCACCCACGCCACCGACGGACCACCACCCACGCCACTCATGGTTTCTTCAAGATTGCCCCCCACAGCCGCCCATGTTTTACCGCCATCTATGGTGGAGAAAATACTTTGAACATTGTAACTTGAAAAGACGGCAATCGCCCAATCAGCGCTGGTGGGGTCGAGCGCCACGCATGATACACGCCCGCTTGGAAAACTGCCGCCGCTCACATTGACAAGTTTTCGTGAGGAGTCTGCTGCCGTCGGATTGTCCATGCGATAGACACGCCCGCGAGACGTACCCACATAGACCACACTGGCAGGCTTTTCGGACACCGCAACACTCGTAATAATCTCATTTGTTCCTACGGAGCCAATATTTTTCCATGCCGCTTGTAGCTGCGTTGTGTTGAACGTCGTTACGTCCGGATTTCGCCAAAGTGCTGTGCCGCCCGCGAGGTACATCGTTTGCTGGTTATTCGGGTCAAGCACGTACGGATTATCAAGAAAAAAGCGCTGAAAGGTGCTTGCTGAAGGGCTAATCCGCACCAAATTTACTCGTCGCCCGCGCCCGTCGAACTCAAAACGATTCATGGAAGCATACTGCGACGAGGCGTAATAAAATCGACCACTATCGGCAATCGCGCAAAATGTCCCATCTCCTAAGTTGATAAGTTTGCCGGCGGCATCGTTGCGAGTAACCATGCGTGTTCCATTGTCCTGCAAACCACCGATGATCGTCTCGCTGTTCGCCGTGAAATGGTCAATGGCAAGAGAGTAAAACTGCGTCGTAACATAAGTTGTATTGAGCGAAGTATAGCGCACGGGCGTAGCGGTGCAGTTATCCGTGCGATAGATGCCGCCATCATTGACAACAAACATAACCTTGGGATTAGAAGGCAAAAAAGCAAAATCGTGATGGTCAGCCCATGATTGCGTGGGGGGTGTTGGAATATCAACCTCAGTAGCATACGAAGAAATAATGGAAGTCGTTTCGCGGTATCGAAAGTTATAGGGGTTGCTATAGGCATACACGCCACCGGCGATGACAAAGAGCGGGTCGTCAGGCTTGACATTGAGCGCCATACAATAGCCGGTTTGCGAAGAAAAATCCTGCGGAAATGTTGTTGTGTAATCCGCCCACGAGCCGCCTGATGCGCCCGCGCCATTACCCGATAAATACATATACCGCAATAACCCCGCTTTTACGCCGCTTGGTGTGCGCACATCGCGGAGGACGTACACCATATTGCTGTCGCTTGGGGCAGTAGCCAGTACCATTCGGGCGACTTGAACGGAGGAAGTTTGTCCTGCAGTTGCGGGCGGAGAAATATTTGTCCAGTTTCTGCCGTTGAGAGAACGCCACACGCCGCTTTGCGCCGCAAATCCGGGAATTACTCCGTTAAACTCCATTTCGCTGAGTGCCGCATAGACAACGCCATTTGAGGCGATTGCCACGTCGGTATAGTAGGCGGAATTGCTAACGGTTCCGGACATATTGCCAAGTACAGGTTCCCACGAATCGCCGCCGTCGCTTGAACGCATGATAGCGCCCGTAATAGCAGCATAGAGAATATCCTGATTGAGCGTGGTGTTATCAATGGCAATGCGAATCACCGTACTCCATGGGGAGGCGATTTGAGAAGCACGTGTCAGCAGAGTTGGTATAGTCGCAGGCAAACTGCGCCACGTCCGCCCACCGTCCACTGATTTGTAAAGCCCTGTTCCGAAAAATGAAGTATAGACTTCGCCTGTGCCATAGTACCAAACATTGCGCTTTCCGGGACGCTTATCTTGAACAATACAGGAGATGTTGCTGCCGCCATCCGGCGTAACAACTTTGCTCCACGATGCACCACCGTTTTCCGTCCGCCATAAGCCACCCGACACGCTGCCTGCCAGCATTACGCGCTCATTGTCGGCATCAATTGCCAGTGAGCGGGTGCGCCCGCCTGTGCCTGTGGGTCCTTTGCTTGTCCAATCAAACGCCTGCAGTGTGGTGGTGTTTTTCTGTTGCCCTGCCCTTTGTTCACGCAAGGGCAGAGTGCTCGTAAAGATACGCTCTCGCATGAGGGCATCGTGTGGTATCTGTCCCGTAGTGGGGTCGGCGAGGCGGGACAGCTCGTATTTGCGACGCTCGGATACGTTTTCCTTTTCGTCCCATTCCTCGCTAAAACTATCTTCTTCGTGAGTACCCTCTTCCCTAGTCCATTCTTCATCGTTCATTTTCCCACGTTCTGCATTTTCCCGCGCACTCATTTCCTCGCGGGCAGTTATTCTTGGCGGTGTTTCGCTTGCCCGCGTTTTGGCGGCTATTGCCACCAGTTCCGAATTTGATTGCGAAGAGAAGATAGGCTGCTCACCAAGCGTCCTATACACAAGCGCTCCGCCACAGAAAAAAATGGCGAGAGCAAGTCCAAGAATCACGAAGTATCGCATAGATACAAGAAAAAATTGATGAGAAGAAAAGTTGTGTAAAAATCTAAAACTTTGAGCAGATTATCAAGGCAAATTCTTACGACGAATATCTGTTGATTGCCTCGCCCGATTGTGCTTGGTTACAACGGTGACAGTGTTGTATGTTTGCATCAGAACTGGCGCACTTCAATCTTGCAAAATAGCTTTAGACCGCATTATGTTACAATCTTCTTCCGAACCATTGGCAAAACCTCAACCATTCTACAATAACCTGACATTTCGCGTTCTTGTTGCCGTTATCATCGGTGTTGTGCTGGGAGCGTTTTTTCCTGAGACGGGCGCTGCCATGAAGCCGCTTGGTGACGTATTTATCAAAATGGTGAAAATGGTTGTGGCTCCGATTATTTTTTGTACGATTGTGACGGGTATCGCGCACGTAGGCGATATGCGGCGCGTGGGGAAGATTGGCATACGAGCACTTATCTACTTTGAAATCGTAACGACGCTTGCGCTCATCATTGGCTTGGTGGTGGTAAACGTCATGCAGCCCGGAGCGGGCTTCGATGTGAACGCACTGGCGCATACAGATATTTCGCAATACACAAGTGCTGCCAAGTCGCAGACAACGCTTGATTTTTTGATGAACATTGTTCCCAAAACATTTGTGGGTGCGTTTGTGGATGGAGATTTACTCCAAGTACTCTTTGTGGCTTTGCTGTTTGCTTTTGGGTTGTCGTCGCTTGGGGAGCATGGGCGCGTTGTGCTGGAGATTTTAGAGCGAATTTCGGAAGTACTGTTTCACATTATCGGTGTCATTATGAAAGTCGCGCCGATAGGTGCTTTTGGGGCGATTGCTTTCACTATTGGCAAGTTCGGTCTTTCGGCGCTCATTCCGCTTGCAAAGCTGATGTTATCGTTTTATCTGACGTGTTTTCTTTTCGTAAGTGTGGTTTTATGGGCTATTGCGCGGTGGTCTGGTTTTAGTCTTTGGAAAGTATTTCGCTATATTCGTGAAGAATTTGTGTTGGTATTGGGAACTGCCTCCTCTGAGGCGGCATTGCCACGCATCATGCAGAAATTACAACGCTTGGGTTGTAGTCGCTCTATTGTTGGATTAGTTGTTCCGACGGGGTACTCATTTAATCTCGACGGAACGTGTATTTATCTGGTCATGGGGGCTATGTTTATTGCGCAGGCATACAATATTCCGCTCTCGCTGGGGCAGCAGCTTTCCATTGTAGCGCTGTTGCTTATCACCTCCAAGGGCGCAGCCACCGTTACCGGGGCGGGCTTCGTAACGCTCACCGCCACAATTACGGCAACGGGGATATTGCCGGTGGAAGGTATGGCGCTACTTCTGGGGGTGAATCGTTTTATGTCGGAGGCGATGTCCACCACAAATCTGGTCGGGAATACTATTGCCACGCTTGTTATAGCCAAGAGTCAAGGGGAACTGGACGAAGGCGTAATGCTTGCGGAATTAAGCCGATACTAAAACGAGATTTCACAAGAACTTTTTTTTCGCTAAGTTTGCACTGCTTTTTGGGTTGTACATTCACCTGTGGCAACGCCGTTCTTCACACACCGTCAAACCTTGCCTTCTGTGCAAGAGTCTGACTGTGTAAAGTTCTCGAAGCATCTTCATTTTCACCATCGTTTTTCGCATTTATGACCCTTTCCACTCGTCGTGTTTGCGGCTGCCTTGTTGTGTTGGCAAGCCTTCTTTGCACGATTGTAGCGCCCAACGCGGCGTACAGCCACAACCGATTGCCCCTCCACGAAGGGCACATTTCTGAAAATCCGCTTCGTAGCTATCTTGAGCATCCTGAACTTCCCCCGTTTATTGGGCTTTCCGGTATCAACGAATACGACCCCTATATCAAAGAGCGCATACTCGCAGGGATTGACGCATTCTATGCAATGCGCTATGACGTAGCAATGAGCATATACGACGACCTTATTGCAAAATATCCTACTGACCCAACGGGCTATTTTTTTCGTTCGCAAATCTTTCTCTGGCGCTATCTTTTTGATTACAGCGAGCCGGATTTCAAAAAATTCATCGCTGCGTGCGATAAATCTATCACCGTTGCCGAAGATGCACTAAAGGCAAACCCCGATAACAACTATGCGCGGACTATCATCGGTGCGGTTTATGGTTTCCGTGCGGTGGCAAATTTCCGTGCGGAAAATCTCGTAAAAGCCACGTTGGACGGACGCTCGTGTTACAATTACCTCAGCGAAACGCTCAAGCGCGACCCGAAGCAATACGACGCATACTTGGGTATGGGCGTTTTTCACTTCGGAATTGCCGTCATGCCAAGCAGTGTGCGGTTTGCAGCAAACTTCGCGGGCTTGAAAGGCGACCGCGAACAGGGATTGCGCGAAGTGGGAATTGCTGCAGAAAAATCTCTTTTTTCTCGCAACGATGCGAAGGTCTTTTTGTCATTTATTGAAGTTTACTTCAACAAAGACTATGGTAAGGGCTTCAAATATTTGCAAGATTTGCTCGAAAAATATCCGAATAATATCCCCACATTGTACACAATGGGGAACGTTCAGACCTTCCTCAAGAAAATGACCTATGCGAATGATTTTTACGGAAAACTCATTCGTCTGGCGGACACAAACTTCCGCACCTTCACCACACTGGCAAACTATCGCATGGGCGAATCTTATTTCCGCCTGAACGATTTTGAAAAGTCAAAGCCCTGTTTCCAAAAATACTTCAAAGCCCGCTTTGAGCGGTCGTTTCGTGGTATTGCATTTTACCGCTTGTCGCTGATTTACGAAATGACGGGTCAACGCGCTGAAGCGGTAAAAGGCTATCAAAAATGCCTTGAGGTCGCACCGTTTGAACCGGAAGATAAGTACGCTATTCGCAAAGCAAAAGAGCGCATCAAAACGCCGTTGGATGCCAACGAAATCCAGCTCATCAAGGGCGTGAATTGTGCAGAATCTTCCCGTTGGGCAGAAGTAGAGCCATTCCTGAAGCCACTTGCCGACAACAACGCACTTTCTAAGGAACTTCGCGCCGAAGCCTGTTACTACATGGGCGAGGCGTATCGCGGGCAGCAACGCGCACAAGAAGCAATTCCGTACTACCTCAAAGCCGTCGAACTCCAGCCGGAGCGTGAGCGCTGGTTTATGCCGTGGAGCTATTTCCGCATTTCTGAAATTTACAACGCGCAAGGAAACCGCGAAAAATCACGTGCGTATCTTGACAAAGCAAAAGCATTCAGTGATTACGACTTCCAAGAACCGCTTGCGTTCTTGATTGAACGAGATGTTACCTTGCTCAAATACTGATACTATGCACTATACCCTTCTCTTCGCGGCATTCTTGCTGAATGCCGCGACTGCTTTCAGCCAAGTACCTGCTTCGCGCGACCTTACTGTCGAACAACTTTTTACGCGGAACTGCGAAGGTCCCGTTGTGGATGGGCGCGGGCGTTTGTTTGTCGTAAATTTTGAGCGCGACGGTACAATCGGTTTGGTCAAAACCGAAGGATTGAAGGAAGGTGGTAAGGCTGGTGTGGAGCGCTACGCAACGCTTCCGCAGGGGAGCATTGGGAATAGTCTTCGCATAGGAAAGCGGGGCGAGATGTATATTGCTGATTACAAGGCGCACAATATCTTGATGCTGGACACGGCGACCAAGGAGTTTCGTGAGTTGGTTCACTCCGAGCGTTTTCATCAGCCAAATGATTTATGCCTTACCCCACAAGGCTTGCTCTTTGCCTCCGACCCAAGTTGGAAAGATTCGACGGGAAAACTGTGGCGTATTGATGTGAGCAAGGATGGCATGACAGGTAAGCCTGTTCTGCTTGATAGCGCGATGGGAACAAGTAATGGCATTGCTTGCAGCCCCGATGAAACCACGCTATATGTGAATGAAAGCCTTCAGCGCCGTATATGGGCATATCGCTTAGACAAACAAGGCAATATCTCCCAAAAGCGGTTGTTTACGTCGTTCAATGATTTTGGATTAGACGGAATGAAATGCGATAATGCGGGAAACCTCTATGTAACGCGCTACGGAAAAGGCGTAATTGCGGTCTTTGCACCGAATGGAAAACTTATCCGTGAAATTATACTCAAGGGAAAAGATTGCAGTAACCTGACCTTTGGCGGGAAAGACGGTAAAACTTTGTACGTGACCCTACAAGACCGCCGATGCGTAGAGACGGTGCGCGTGAAGATTGCCGGCAAACAATAAAGAGCAGATTTACGGCGCTGGTGTTATTTACGAAAATATCCGTGCAAAGCGCTGCCGGACGGCTTTGAGTCCCACTCTCCATGCCGACTTTCGGTAATCTTCCATTGCCACAACAAGCAGCACCGTTGCGCCTTGTGTGGTGGAAATATCGCCATGATTAGCGTGTGCTGACGTACTGAAGAAACTGCCTTGTGCCAAACGTTGCCCGCGCACATAAATATCTCCTGAAATGATATAACATTGTTCCGCGCCTTCGTGGCTGTGCGAAGGAAAGTTCACACCTGCATCCAGACGCATCAGAATCGTTGCATATCCACGCTCTTTATCGGTTGCAAGGGGCTTGACGGCAATACCTTTCACGGGATGCGGCAGCCACTCTCCTTCATCGCCGGAAAGTGCGTAGAAATCTGCTCCTTGCGCGTCGTACTGTGGAATAAATTCTTCATGGCGCTCGTGGTTCGCTGCGGGGATTGCCGTAACAGATTCTGCACTGTGAAGGCGAGACAGGATACGCTCTTTGAGATTTGCAGGCGGCTCCGCGAGTGTAAGCGATGCAGGCAGGAGTTGTGCTGCCAGAGTCATCGCACGATATTCGTGGTGAATTTCAGCCGACGAAGCCTGCGTGAGTTCACGACGAATGCGTTGCGCATCTTCACGCGATACCGCGCCAAGTGCTAATGCGGCTGCTTCTTCCAGCAAAACATCCGCACGAGAGTAGTCGGTGGAAGCTATGGGTGAGGTGTTAGAGGCGGAGGTATTCATGGTAAACATTCAAAGGAGTGCAGAGTGCAAAAGTGCTGAAAGTTTAAGTAAGCCTTGTCTCATACGAGTTTTGATAGTACCAAGCGGTATTTTGAGGAGGTCAGCAATCTCCACTTGGGTATAGCCTTGAAAATATGCCAGCACGAGGGCATCGCGCTGCTCGGGAGGTATTTGCTCAAGCGCTTCTCGGACGCGCTCACGCTGCTCCATTGCAGTCATGCTATCCAACGGCGACAATGTGCTATCGGGAAGCATGAGAACCGTGTCGTCGTCATGCATCTCTTGTTGTCGTTCACGAAATCCTTTGGAACGAATGCGGTCAATGGCGCGGTTACGAGTCATCGTGATGAGCCACGAATACACATTTCCGCGCCCCGCATCAAAATTTTTTGCTTGTCGCCAAATATGCAAAAAGACTTCTTGTAACATATCTTGTGCTTCCGGCGGGTGCTTCACCACCGAAAGCAAAAGACTGTACAAGAGCCGCGAATAACGGTCATAGAGCGCCTCAAAAGCTGCCTCGTCGCCTGCGGCGATACGTTGCATGAGCGCCTTTTCGTCGTCTTGTCCTTGATTGCTATATTGCTTCGCCAAAACGTGCCTCTGACCGATGAGGAAAAACAAATGTATCCGAGAATGTCGTATCAAACAGAGTATTACTGCGCTTTGATGGGAACAAATACCTTCGTTTTATCCCATGCAATGGTCAAGCCGGTTTCGGGCATGGTTTCAAATGCAAGAATAAGCCGCTCTAAGGTGCTGTCATTGCTGCCTGAGGGCACATCCACTCGGAGGACATCGCATTTTTCATCGTAGAAAAATGCCCCCCATTGATCGGATTTGCTGTTGAAAATAATCGTCCATTTGTCGGCACGGGGAATCGTGAAAAGCTGATATTTCCCAGCCGGGAGTGTTTTTCCTGCGACATTGATAGCTTTATCGAGCGAGATGCTTGTTGCCTCATTTGCACCCGTGCGCCAAACTTCGCCGTAAGGGACGAGTTTCCCGAAAACTTCACGATTTTTCTTTGCCGGCTGGCTGTAATTGATGCGGACGGTCGCTTCGCCAAAACGGGCTTCGATAGTCGCTCCGGGACTTGGGCGCTTGCTTTTGTCTTGGAATGTGTTGATATAATTGAAAAACGGAGAAATATCAACACCTGCTGCCATAAGCCCCCATAGTGATAACGGAATCAGAACAATAACCCCGATAACTACCAAAAAGTACTTCAAAAACTTCTTCATGGTTCTAAAGATTTAAGTAAAAAAATTGATACTCAACGCTTCAAACCGAGCATTGCGATTCTACACAATCTCAAGAATGAAGCGTTGCTTGAGGTCAGACGCACCAACGTCAAAAATAGTGCGCTTGGGGAGAAATTGCGTTACGACCGAGGGAAAACCTGTCTGGCAGCTCTTCAGAGCTATTGAAGTTCTTTGAGTTGTTGCTTGAGCTGTTTTGCCGCCAGAGCGTAGCCACCATTTGCGGTGTCAATAAAGTGAATATGCGATGTTGCTGATTGCAGAAAACACGTCATCAGTGCGCGGTCAGCAATGTGAATGCCATAGACGATTGCGCCTTCCTTACGTCGAGATTCAAAATAGTCAACAAGATTATGCCTGCTTTCGGGCGTACAAGCAATTACCATTTTGAGCGAACCATCGAACTTCTGAATATCGGCATGAGCAATTATATCACTGCGAACCGCCTCAGCGCTTGTGCGCGGAAGAAGCCGTACAATGAGATTTTGAACGGCAAAACCAGCGTAGGCAAGCCAGTAGCGCAAGTCTTTCCGCCCATGATGATTGATCCTTGCATTGCGCTCCGCCGCTTGTACGTTTGCAGTAACAGCAAGATTCTGAACCGAAAGCGGATGATGCTCTGCTTCTGAGCCGCAAATGCGCCATATTTCACGCAGAATGTCTCGCAAGCATGGCTCTGTACCGTTGTTTGGTTGGTTGAGAGTTTTGACAATAAGGCTTACGGTTTCGCCTTTTGGACTGAGAATATCTAACCAATTGCAAACAAAGCCTGAAAAATCAGCCTCTTGCTGAGGAATATAATTAGTTGGCAGCAAAAATTCCTGCCCCTGAGAAGGGCTTTTTACCAATGCTTCAGCCGCCTCAAGACCGGAGCCGATGAGCATAGCCTGATACAAAGCCTCGGATTCGCCTAACTTCAGTACCTTTAGCTCATGTCCAACTTCGGTGAGCAAAGACATTGGTACAAATCCAACACGTAAATCCAATGCGAACATCTCTTTGCATAGCGTTCGGGTGCTGGCAAGTACGTCTCGCGCTACGGGCAGATGCGAATGATGAAGAAGCATCGTAACGCCGTCGCCGCCAAAGACAAAGGGAAAATCAAGATTACCGAGCGCGTTGGCAACAGCCATTGCGGCAAGACCTCCGGCGGTATTGACATCTTTATACTTTCCGTTCTCAATAGCTTCGGTGGAATTGACCACATCGGTGATGACAATGTACCAGTCCTTTGGCAAAGCCTCGTATTTACGTGCCTCGCTGATAGCGAGAAAATCACCGACGGGTGTAAGATTTCGATAGAAGTCTTGACTGTCAGCCATGATAATTTGCAAAGCGTGTGAATGAAGTGTTTTGCAAATCTACATTAAAATTTGCCGACTATTGGTATATCAAGTGCTCAATGAATGGTTCTATACAATTTTCACCTGTGCTGTGATGCTTCCACTTTTTAACCAATACGAAGGAAACCAACAAATGGTTTTATGGAAAAACTTAAAACGCTTCGGTGAAAGAGATATATGGATATAATGTTTGTGTGGCAAAGCCATAGCCCAAATCTATCCGAAGATTAATACGCTCTTCAGGCACAAGGGCAAAACGCAAACCCGCTCCAATGCTGTGCTTCAGCGTTGTAAAATCGAATGCTGACGGCGTAGAAGCAACATTACCCGTCGCCGCAAAAACAACACCGCCAAACCGCCACCAGATAGGAAAACGATATTCTGCTTGCACAAGTCCCAACGTTTTATCACGAAAGCGCCCACCAAAATACCCTCGTGCCAACGCAGCCCCCTGGATACTTGTGCCCAAAAAGCCCATGCGAAAAAATGGAATACCGCTCGTCATAGCATCGGCGTACAGTTGGACAGCAAGGGTGTTCGCAAAGCCTTCTGCTTCTGCCGTTGGGGTGCTAAACGTCCAGTATTTACGGGCATCCAGCGTCCAGCGCCATCCTTCAAAGGCACTGCCCAACAAACGCGAATAGGTTACAATGCGCATATCAACAAGCTCACCCGTGCGAGCCGAAACAGTCCTGTCTCGCCTGTCGTAATTCAATGACAAACCCAAGCCCGCAAGCAAACCGCCATTTCGCCCCACAATGGAATCCGCTCCCGTGCGGTCAAGCAAGCCACCCATCTGACGTTCGATAACATTTTGATAATCAAAATCACAATACATACCGACATTTACACCATTTCTGATGCCCTGCCCGTTCAAACTAAGTTAGTTCTTAAAAGTAATCTGGTATTTCGTACCAATGCCATTGAGGACAGTGGATAAATGCCAACGTAAACTGGTGATAGACTCGAATGCTTCCAACGGCAACCAGTGGTACTT
>Ga0075154_10001142_pt1 | contig 19653 bp, 14 predicted proteins | sample JI71714BDNA_FD_70965 | JGI IMG/M metagenome (GOLD analysis project Ga0075154, IMG submission 70965) | Wastewater effluent complex algal communities from Wisconsin, to seasonally profile nutrient transformation and Carbon sequestration -... | ecosystem: Engineered > WWTP > Effluent > Algae...
GAGGAGCGATTTTTTCTAATCATACACCCTTAAAACCACCAATAAAAACAAATATTTCTCAATACCACTATCAATTTTCTTTTGCGGGCTTTTGATGCTTTTTTCCCGGACACCTGTGCGCGTAGGCGGCAATCTACCGTCTTTAAATTCAATGGTAAAAAATAACGAATATTATAGAATGTTATAAAATTCCAATTTTTACTCTTGACTTTAAAGACGGTAGATTGCTTCGCCTTCGGTTCAGGGTGACAAACTTAAGTGAATATATTCTCTTTAGAGAAACCTACAGGCGGTAATTTACCTATACCACCACGTTTTGCACGCCAAGTCATAATCTGCTTTTCTAGACGCTGTTTGTTACCAGAAATCCAGGATAGACCTTCCTCTGAATTAAATAGTTTTAAATCGCTAAGTTTTGCATCACGATATTTTTGTAAAGTAACACCCTGTCCACGTTTCATTTCTGGCACTTCCTCTAGTCCAAAAACGAGTAATTTTCTGTGGGTACCAATTACCGCTACCATGTCTACTTTGTCTATAATAAGCTTACAAATTACGCATTTATTTTCGCCAGCTATTTGCATTACCTGCTTACCGTTTTTGGTTTGAGCTATTACATCTTCGGTATTAACTATAAATCCCTTACCATTAACTGAGGCGATGAATAATTTTTGATTTGCTTTATAAGGCAGGATATTTACTACTTCATTATTTTCAATATCTACCATTAATTTTATAGACTCTCCCTGCCCCTTGCCTTTAGCAATATTATCTGCCAGTATAGTAAAAAACTTGCCATTACTACTACATATTATGATATTATCGGTTGTATATGTTTCAATAGTAAACTGCTGCTGATCTCCTTCTTTGTATTTAACGGCACTTAAGTCCAGATTATGGCCTTTCATGGAACGAATCCATCCCATTTTTGAACATATTATAGTTATCGGCTCTCTTTCAACAAAAGCAGAAATATCTATTACTTGGGCTGTGTTCTGAACTTCTTCAAAACTAGTACGGCGCTCTCCCAAAGCTGTATTTAGACCAAACCTTTTTTGTAAAATCTTTAACTCGTTCTTAATTAACTTCCATAATATTTTTGGATTTGCTAAAATATCATTAAGCTCCATCAGTTTTTGACTTAACTGCGAATGTTCAGCATTAATTTCGATTTCTTCTAGTTTACGCAAAGATCTAAGCTTGATATTCAAAATAGCCTCTGCTTGAGTATTTGTAATCTTGAATTTATCGATCATAACTTGCTTAGGGTTGTCTTCTTCTCTGATGATTCTTATTACTTCATCAATATTTAAATAAGCAATCTTAAGTGCTGCAAGAATTTCCAATCGTTCTTCTATTTTTGCAATTTCAAACTTTGTACGTTTTGTAATAATCAATTGCCGATAGGCTAGGAATTCTTTTAGTACTTCAAGAATATTCATTACCCGCGGAACGTTATTTGATCCTATAACATTCATATTGAAATTTATCCGCGATTCCAAAGCAGTTTGCCTAAACAAAGACTCCATTATTATTTCTGGAGTACAATTTCTACCCTTAGGTTCAATAACAATTCTTATTTCTTCAGTAGATTCGTCTCTGATATTGCCAACAAGAGGTATTTTTTTATCTCTAAGTAATACAGCTATTTGCTCTATTAGTTTGGACTTCTGCACTTGGTAAGGTATTTCCTTGATAACAATCTGGTACAAACCATGGCTAAAATTTTGCTTTTCCCATTTAGCTCTAACTCTAAAGCCCCCCTTACCTGTTTTATAAGCTTGATCAATGACATTTTTAGAGTCAATTATCACACCCCCTGTTGGAAAATCAGGCCCCTTAATGAAGCGCATTACCTCGGTAACATCGGTTATTTCAGGATTATCGATCAAATAAATCAATGCATCGCATAGCTCATGTAAATTATGAGGAGGAACGCTTGTAGCCATTCCAACAGCGATGCCTTCTGAACCATTGGCAAGCAGATTCGGAAATGCTGCAGGCATAAGCTCTGGCTCGGTATCGGAATCGTCATAAGTGGGACGGAAGTTCACTGTATCTTTGTCTATATCATCCATAAGTAGGATGCATATATCGGTAAGACGTGCCTCGGTATAACGCATTGCCGCTGCATTGTCGCCATCAATAGAGCCAAAATTACCTTGTCCATCAACTAATGGATATCTCAGGGAAAAACTCTGCGCTAATCGAACAAGCGTATCATAAACAGCAATGTCACCATGTGGATGATATTTACCGATAACATCTCCAACAACTCTTGCACATTTTTTATAACCAGAATTAGGTTCGAGTTTAAGCTTTAGCATCGCATAAAGAAGACGTCTATGCACTGGTTTTAAACCGTCTCTGACATCAGGCAAGGACCTAGACATGATAGTAGATAGCGCATATGCAAGATAACGCTCCGAAAGCGCATCGTTAAAGTTAATATTTTCGATATTGTCCCCTTTAGTCATCTGAATTACATTTATTACAATGATGTTCAAACCATTATAAATTCATTTTATCAATTAGGAAGCTTTTATTTCTTAATACTACAACATTACTCGCATATTATGTCATCCCCTCGAAGGAGGGGATCCACGCTAAAAACCGTAAGGCTTTTTCTCTTTCAGGCTGGAAGAAAAAAAGCTAGATTCCCGCTTTCGCGGGAATGACATAAAAGGGAGGCGGGAATGACATCAACTGAAGAGAATTGACGAGATTGCTAAAAACAATTTCCATAAGATTTTTTGCCTTTTTAAATAATTTTCTTATGGATCGCTTAAGAATTTTTAGCCGTAAACCCCTGTTATGTATTATTTCTCTAGAATTTTAACGGTAATTGCTAAATTGAATCTAAAGTCCTAATTTTGGCTTTATAATGAATCTCGTTTTGAGACATCACAACCGTTGCTGGTCTAAATCTTTCGATCACGGATCTAATGTATGGCCTATTATAGCTGCTAGTAAGTAGTACTGGTATGTAGCCTTTTAAAGCTTGATCATCAAAAGCTTTTTTTACTTTAGTAACAAATTCTTGTAATTTAGAAGGTTGCATAGAAATCTGTTTATTTCCTGAGCCATCATCTATTAGGCTTTCTATAAAAGTTTTTTCCCAATCTGGAGACAAAGCTATTATTGGAATAAAACCCTCTCTATTGGTATTATGATGGCAAATTTGTCTTGCAAGATGAACCCTTACTGCTTCTGTCATGGCTATCAGATTCTTATTGCTTCTGGCAGAATCAGCAAGCGACTCTAGGATAGCTGGTAAGTCTCGAATTGAAATCATTTCGGAAAGAAGATTTTGCAACACTTTTTGTAAAGTAGCTACTGCAACTAAATCCGGCACCACATCTTTTACTAATTGCTTATGCTCTGAACCTATATTATCTAAAAGCTTTTGAGTTTCGCTATAGGAAAGTAAATCAGTAATATTCTCTTTAATTAATTCAGTAATATGAGTAGTAATTACTGTTGAAGGATCAACAACTGTGCAATTGTTAAATAAAGCTTCTTCTTTGTATGCTTCTTCTATCCATTTTGCTGACAGTCCAAAAGCTGGTTCCTTCGTAGCTTCTCCTGGTATATTAATATCACCTCCATCTGGAGCCATAACCATTAATTTCCCTGGCCTAACAACTCCCCTACCCGCTTCAAGTTCTTTTATTTTTATTAAGTAAGCCTCGTTATCTAGCTGAATATTATCCTGAATCCTTACCGATGGCATGATAAAGCCGTACTCTGCAGCTATCTGTTTTCGTAAAGATTTTATCTGATCTGTTAGGTTATGATTATTTTGATTATTAATTAAAGGCATTAGTCCATAACCAATTTCAAGCCTAATTAAATCAAGCTGCAATGTGTCACTAATATTGCCACCAGCTTGCTGCGAAGAGTCTCCAGTTTGATTTTTAGTATCTAAATTAGAGCCCTCCCTACCTTCTCTGCCGAAAGGTTTTTTAGCATTTTTACCGTCTAGTAGCTTATTATTATATAAAAAATAAGCTATACTTCCAGTAGCAGACGTAATTAAAGCGAAAGGCAAGAAAGGTAAACCTGGTAAAAAAGCCATCAACCCAGTAACTACCGATGTCATAACCAGCGCTTGTGGATATTTACCAAGCTGACTGAATATCATCTGATTTGCAGATTCGGATGAGCCTGCTTTGGTAACAAGAAGACCTGCAGACATCGATATTATAAGGGATGGAATTTGTGATACTAGCCCATCACCAATAGTTAGAATTGTATATGTTTGAACAGCTACGTCAAAGGAAAGATCTTTCTGTACAATACCTACTATCATTCCGCCAATCAAATTGATAAAAGTAATTATCAATCCAGCAATAGCATCTCCTCGGACAAATTTATTGGCACCATCCATAGCTCCATAAAAAGTGCTTTCATCTTCAAGTTGCTTTCTTCGAGAACGCGCTGCTTCTTCGTCAACTAATCCAGCAGCAAGATCCGCATCAATTGCCATTTGCTTACCAGGCATGGCATCTAAGCTGAATCTGGCAGCGACTTCAGCAATACGACCAGAACCTTTAGTTATTACAATAAAATTGATTAAAGTTAAAATCAAAAATACAATCAATCCAATCACCACATTGCCCTGCATTACAAACCCACCAAAGGCTTTAATAACATGACCAGCAGCATCTGGTCCGTAGTGACCATTTGATAAAATAAGTCTAGTTGAAGCGATGTTAAGAGATAGTCTTAGTAGAGTAGTGACCAATAATATAGTCGGAAAAATGCTTAATTCCAAAGGTCTGATGATGAATAAAGTAGTCATCAAAATAATCAGAGAACTACCAACTGAAAAAGCTAACAAAAAATCCAGCAAAATGGTTGGTATCGGGAACAATAATACCATCAAAATGCCAACAATTGAACAAGCTAAAACTATGTCTCTGTATTTAGAGAATTTTTTTACAATGTCTAACATAAGACTAATGCTTTGTGTAATGTTTTTATGCTTTTTCCAATTCTACTTCACAATTTTCAGTAACAGTTAAAACCTCTTCGACAAAAGCTTTAATTTCTTTCGATGCTTGAGAAGATGGATCGCTCTCTGTAACCGTAGTTCCATCAAGGAAACAAGAGCTGAACGCCACCCTATTGCCTATGATACTGTTAAACAAATCAGCATCTAACTGTTTGATAATTTCCTTGCTAAGCTTAGAGTTGTGATTGTACCTCGTAAGCAAAATTTTTGCCGGAACATTTTCACTTCTAGCAAATTCGGTAGTAGCGGCAGTGGCCCATAAATCTGTAGGGCTGGGTTGCATCGGAATAATTACTAAATCAGAAGCTCTGATGGCTGATTTCGACTCGGTTTCTGTATGTGGCGGGGAATCGATAATTACATAATCAATCTTATTTCTAAAACCACTTATTACGTTTTCTACCCTCCAACCGGAACTAGTCGTAAAATTAAGTGCTGTATAGCCTTTACCAAACTTTTTTTCACGTAATTGATACCATTTAGTTAAGCTACCTTGTGGGTCAATGTCGATGATCGCAATTTTATAACCTTTCTGGCTTAAAGCTACTGCTAAATGAGCAGTTATAGTAGTCTTGCCAGTGCCACCCTTTTGCTGAGCTATCGAAAGTATTTTTGTCATAGATTTTCATCTCTGAATTTAATAATCCGATTAAATAGCAATTAAACCTAAAAGTCTAAGATAAAATCTAAAAATACCTATAAGTAATTGATTCTATATGATTGAAGTACAATAAATATTTGTCTTTGGCCTTAGTTTTGGATCCTCATATACGACTAGATCCTCATATACGACTAATTCGAATCTTGAGGGTTAATCAACCACTCTTGACTATGTTTCGTTTGTCCAGATCAATCGACTCTTTTGTAAATAGCTTAATCTTAAACTCGACAAATTCATCAATTTCTAAATGCTGTGCCATTTTGTTCATTTTCAACAAAATTTCTAAATCGTTTTTTAAATCAGCGAAGAAAAATTCTGGTACCCCGCTTTGTTTAGTACCTAAAACATCACCACTACCCCGAAGTTTTAAATCTTGTTCGGCTATATAAAAACCATCATTACTTTTTTTCATTATGTTAAGGCGCTCTTTGCCAAGTTCAGATATTCTCCGTGGATTATAGATAAGAATGCAATAAGCTTGTTGATTCCCACGTCCAACGCGTCCCCTTAATTGATGCAAACTGGCTAATCCAAATTTTTCAGCATTTTCGATAATGATTAAATTACAATCAGACACATCAATCCCTACTTCAATAACAGTTGTAGCGACTAAGATACGAAGTTTACCACTTTTAAAATCTTGCATCACTAGGTCCTTATCAGCAGCCTTCATCTTTCCATGAACCATACCAACTTGACCTGGATAAAGGCCATTAATTTCGGCAAAGCGAGTAACAACATCAGCAAAAACTATTTCGTCAGAATTAATTTGTCGCTCCCCATCTACCAACTCTTTTAGTAGTTTGTCAGATTGGTCCACCAAGGGGCAAACCCAGTAAATTTTTTCACCTTCGGCTAATTTTTTGCCAAATGAATTTAATACTTCCAACCTTTTATTTTCAGACAATACCGACGTGATTATAGGTAAACGATTACTTGGTTTGTTCTTTATTTGAGAAACACTCATATCGCCAAACATTGTTAACGTTAAGCTCCTTGGAATCGGAGTAGCAGTCATTACCAACACATCAGGATGAGATGCTTTTTGTATTAACTCCATTCTCTGCTTAACCCCAAACTTATGTTGCTCATCTATAACGATGTAACCCAAATCTTTAAATTCAACATTTTCTTGAAACAAAGCATGAGTCCCAATTAAAATGTCAATCAAACCATCCTTGAGCTCTTGCTGCAATTGCCTTCTTTTTTTAATTGGAGTTTTACCAGTTAACAACTCGATCTTAATCCCAGTATCTTCCAGGGCTTTAGAAAAAAATTGATAATGCTGGGTGCTAAGCAAATCTGTAGGCGCCATAAGGACTGTCTGAGCTCCAGATTTAACAACATTAACCATAGTAAGCAATGATACTAATGTTTTACCAGAGCCAACATCACCTTGAAGCATTCTCATCATCTGAAAATCAGATGACTGATCGGTCTCGATTTCTTTAATGACTTTTTTTTGATCTCTTGTCAAAGAGAACCCTAATTTAGACAAAATCTCTAGCTGTAAAAGTTTTTTCAGCGAAAACTTTCTACCACGCGGTTGATGCTCTTGCGATTTTACTCTTGCCAGCGAAACTTGATTAGCACACAGCTCTTCCGACGCTAATGATTTGATGTTATCGTAAAAATTTCTTTTAAAATCATCGCTATCTTTTACATCAACTAAATGTAAAAATTTTATTGCGAAGATCAAATTTTCCACGTACTTATATTGTTCTGGATGACTCTGCGCTAGATCTTTATTATCTCTAAGCATTAATTCGAACATTGATATCGTTTCTCTAATGTAGGAGTATAACTGCCTATTAACAATTCCATAAGTTAAAGGATAATTTGGCAGCAGCCTAGTTTCCAGGTTTTGCTTGAATATGAAGTCTGGGTGAGTCATTTGTAAATTCCCATCAAAGGACTCTACTCTACCAACAATTTTATATGTCTGATTAAAGTTCAGTTTACTCAAAATATATGGATGTAACTGATTGAAAAATACTAAATTAATTGAACCAGTTTCATTAGCAACCCTAATTCTAAGAGGAGATCTATCAGATAATGGCTTTAATATATCTTTAATCATCACACTTACTTGGATCAACTGTCCATCTCGCACCTGCCTTAAATCTGGATTAATATCAATAACACTGTAGGATGATGGCTTGTAAAACAACAGATCTCTTAAAAGCTTGATACCAAGGCGCGGCAAAGCCTTTTTGGCATTTTCATTGATGCTAAGAAAAAAATCAGCAGACTTAAAAAATAATTCGTATAATTCGTATATAAGATGCATTTCAACTACACCAAATTGAAAAAACCATAAACCACATTACCATACCAATAATTGTATCTAAAATCTTCCAAGATAGAGGCTTTTGAAAAATTGGTATTAACAAACGTGCGCCGTAAGATAGCAAAAAAAACCAAATAGTGGAAGCTAAAATTGCGCCGCCAACATAGTATAACTTCTGAGCATCTGGTAGCTGCCCACCAATAGTACCTATCAGTAGCAACGTATCGACATACATATGAGGATTCAAAAAACTCACCGCCATAAGAGTGATGATAGTAGATTTTAGAGATCTTTTGCCCACTACTTCTTTATCATTGATAGTGTTAGACTTAAAAACAGCAAAATAAAAACACCTACATCCATAAAGAAATAAAAATAGCATACTCCCGTATTTAGCTGCAACTAGCCAATAAGGGTGCGAAGCAATAATAACCCCAACTCCGGATACTCCCAAAAAAATCATAACAGAGTCAATTGCAGAAGCAAGCAACGCCACTACAAAACTATGGGACTTAAGTAGTCCTTGTCTTAAAATAAAAGCATTCTGAATACCAATGGCAACGATTAAGCCAGCTGTGGTAGTAAAACCCTTGATAAAAGGAAATAGAAATAAATCTGTCATCATTTACTAATTCACCCTAAAATTCCCATAATATCTAGCGCCTCCCCATAGCATATTTTACAATTAATTTTTTAAAAGGGGAAATTTTCTCTATAGCCTTGAATCCAATTTGTCTTGCATTGAATAACATTTTTGAATCAGAAGAAAATACATCATTAATGGCACTAGTAAGAAACAGCATGTTTTCGTTGTCGCCTTTTCTAAGTCTTTGATATTCTTTCAAAATAATTCTATAATCTAGATTCTCGCCTACGCGGGAATGACAGGATATAAGTCTAGTTAAACAATCTATATCCTTAATACCTTGATTCAAACCTTGTCCGGCAAGAGGATGAACTACATGAGCAGAGTCAGCTACAAGTACTATCCTTTTATTGTAATATCTTCTAACAGCAGAAGCTTTTAGAGGAAAACAAGCTATTTCACCAACAATTTTTACTTCGCCTAAAAATGGGCCAAAATTCTCCTGAACCAAAAAACTAAACTCTTGTGATGGTAATTTGGTCATTAACAGTGCAGATTCTTGAGGAAGAGTCCAAACTATTGAAGATTTATTAGAGTCTTTTAAAGGCAAAATAGCAAAAGGACCTGATGGCATAAAATGTTCAACCGCAGTACCTTCATGATCCTTTTCGTGTTGCACAATAAAAGTTACGGCAGTTTGCTTATAATCCTCTGATATTCCATTACTGAAAAAATCGTACTTTGCTTTAGACCTCCCACCTTCGCATATTATAAATAGCTTGGCCTGCAAGGCATTACCATTAGTTAAGTTGATTCTGCACTCATTTTCTAGATTCACAATTTCTCCGTAATTTGTACCATCTAAAATAGTGATGAACTTACTGCCTCTAACCAACTCATAAAGGCATTTTTTAAATTGAGAATTCTCCACCAAATAACCCATCAATTCACCAACTTTACCTTTCTCTAAAGCACTACTTGAAGAAAAATGAATCATTTCCGGAGATTTATTATCAACTACATATATCTCATTAATTGGTCCAGCTATTTCACAAATTGACGACCAAATACCAATCTTTTCAAAAAAATCCTTAGCAAAAGCCGTAAGAGCTGTAGTTCTTATATCTTCAAAAAAACCGTCACTATCAATTAATTTTGCCTCCATTATCGTAGTACTAATACCATGATAGGCAAAAGCAAGCGCAGTAATCATACCGCTAAGACCACAGCCACCAATTACATATCCGACATCGCGTTTATTATCTTTCAGTTCTTTCATTGTGATTTTTGTGTAAAAAATATTTTAAATACCCAGCATTAGCTACAACACTTAAAAGGAAATATATCAATGCAATATCTATGTAGGAGCTATTTCCCTTGTAACTTGCTAAACAACAAATAAAAAGCGAACTTACACTCGTTGCAACATTTAAAAACAATAATTTAATAAAGACATCTCGCTGCCAAAGCATAGCGCAGATTAACACTCCGGAAAGAACTAATATTATTATCAAAAAAATGCCCAGCAACATAAAATTTAACTCATATTCTAAAAGTTATTCCAGATCACCGCCTAAGGTCTCACAGATTTTGCCTGGCCCTATTTTGCCAATTTTGTATATAGAGCTTAGCAATTTCATTATCTTCTATAAGCACCACATTTTCAGCGTTTTTTTTGTCAGCAGCATTAGTAAAATTAAAAGAACCAGTAATAACCTTTTTATGATCAATTATCATGACTTTATTGTGAGCAATAGATGGCATTTTATCATAATAAACATTTATACCAGCCCTCTTTAACTCTCCGGCTACTTCTTTATTATCGCTTAAATTACCAGCATCAAGCAGCACCGCAACTTTTACCCCTCTTTGGTGAGCAATTTTGAGTTGGTGTATGATCATAGCCGAGGTCAAAGAATAAGCCTGCACAAACACCGACTCCTTTGCGCCAACGATTTGCTGAGCAATTAGGCTACCACAACCAGAAGGTGGTGTAAAGCAGATATTTATCTTCTCAGTCTCTGCTTGAAATTTATGCCAAGTGCCAATTCCTACTAGCTCTTCATAACCAACCCCGACTGTTACTCCTAAAGTAAAAATAACGATAATAGATTGTATAGGCTTTTTGGTAAAAGTAAAAAAGTTTAAAGAATGATGAATATGAGATTTTTTAAAAGGATTTTTTCTAGCCATTAAACTTATTTAGGATCTTAATTTAATTGTCTTTTAAATCTTAATTTAATTGTCTTTTAAAGCATCTTGTACATTTTTCGACATACGAAAATAAACTGTTTTATAAAAATAATCTTTCGTAGAAGATTTTTTATCTCGAATCGACATAGCTCCAAAGCCTCGAATTTCAATACGATTTCTTTTGCATAGTTCATTTTTTATTAATTCAATAACAGAATCGACTGCAATTTCAGCATCTTCTTTTGATAAATAATTCAGTTTTTTGGTAATATTTGCTATGAAATCTTTTTTTGTAGCCATTTTTTTATAGTCTAATTATTTTTTTATAGTCTAATTATTATTGGTCATGCCTATTATCGAGTTATATTTTATCCTATAATCACCAAAAAGCTATTACAAAATTGCCTTGACAGTTAACTAAGTAATGAAATAATGTCCTTAAATTCCAGATTAGTTGCCTAGCATATTTAATTTTCAATAGATAATATTCCATGGGTTTTTTTAAAAAAATTTTAGATCGTAAGCAATTAGAAATCACTATTTTAAGCATTTTTAGCGGTATGCCTCTTGGGATTATCTTCTCAACCCTTTATGCGTGGTTGGCTGAAGAAAAGATTGATATAGCTATCATCACTGGTTTTGCTGCATCTAGAATTTTCTATTCACTAAAATTCATCTGGGCACCATTTATTGATCAAATAAAAATTCCAGTACTTGGAAAAATCGGTCATAGAAAAAGTTGGATGATTATAATCGCCGCTGCCATTGCCGCTATTTTATTTGAAATGAGTAGTTCAAGCCCTTCAAGCTCACTAACCAAACTCTACGCATTAACTATGGCTCTTGGTTTTGCTTCTGCTAGCTTTGATATAGTATTTGACGCTTTTAGGTTGGAAAAACTAGAACCAGCAATGCAAGCAGTTGGTGCAGCAAATGCGGCAACCGGCTACAGAATAGGTCTGGTAGTCGTTGGCACCGGAGCTCTATATTTTGCTGATTTATATGGTTGGGAAAGTACATTTATCACTATTTCAATGTTTTACGTAGCTGTTATTTTTTACATTTTTTCAGTAAAAGAAGTTGCCGTAGTTCGCAAACCTTTTATCGCCTCCTCCCCACAATCATGGAAAATAATGATGCTAGATCCGTTTATCGATTTTTTTAAAAGAGACGCTGCCATTCTGATGTTGCTAGCTGTTATCTTTTTTAAATTCGGTGACGCAATGCTTGGAGTAGTTGCCATGCCATTTTATATCGAACTGGGTTTTACCAAAACTGAAATTGCTTTAGTCTCTAAATCTTTTGGAGTAGTTATGACTATCTTAGGTACTTATTTTGGAAGCTACATAATGTACAAAATGGGTAATTACAAGGGCTTGCTAATTGGTGGAATTGCTCAAAGCATCACCAATGCTTCTTTCATTTGGCTAAATCATATGGGACATGATGTAAGCGCTTTTATGATTGCCATCGTAATCGAAAATGTTGCTTCTGGGATGGGTAACGCTGCTTTAATTGGATATTTGAGTGCTATATGCAACAGGCAGTTTTCTGCTACGCAATATGCCCTTTTTGCTAGCGCTGCAGGCTTATTCAGCAAAACTGTGGTAATCTGGGGGGGAAGCTTGGTAAAGCTTATGGGATGGGATTTATACTTCCTCATGACTATATTATTAGCAATACCTGGGCTGATTTTACTACTGATACTTAATAAAAAATTAGACGTCAAAATACATAGCTAGTCAAATTTTTTGTTGCTTGGAATGAGATATGATATTATGATTACTTGTTAACCTAATTTTTATCAAGGATTCATAGAAAATTACATTATGTTTGTTTTATCAAAATTGCTATTAAAATTCAGGACTTTTTTCAGAGTTGTTATATTATCCCTCTTATTGATATTGCCTGTTTTTGCTTTTCAAATAGATTTTTCTTACGCTGCTACTACTACTGCGCAAAAAAATCAGAAAAAAATTGTTAGTAATAATAAGCATAAACAAACCTATAAACATAAACAAACCTACAAACCCGTGCAAACCAGCTTAGTAGTAGATGGTAAAACCGGAAAGATCTTGCATGCTCAGAATGAAAATACGAAGATTTATCCAGCCTCGTTAACCAAAGTGATGACTTTATACTTATTGTTCGAAGCGCTGGATTCTGGCAAACTCTCGTTGCATGATAGTTTGCATGTGTCTAAAAAAGCAAGCGCAAGCCTTCCGTGTAAGCTGAATTTGAAAGCTGGAGAAAAAATCACTGTAAAAGAGGCTATTTTGGGTTTAATTGTTAAATCAGCAAACGATGCTGCTGTTACAGTTGCTGAAAATATGGCTGGGTCAGAGCAGAAATTTGCTAAATTAATGACCCTAAGAGCAAAAACTCTTGGCATGAAAAACACCATTTTTACTAATGCCTCCGGATGGCACGATCCACGCCAGATGACTACAGCTATTGACCTTGCAAAACTCTCTATAGCTATAAGGAGAGATTTTCCTCAGTATTATGGCTTCTTTGCAAAAACTAACTTTAATTTTAGAGGAAAACAGGTAAATGGGCATAACTCTCTAACAGCAAATTATCCAGGAGCTGAAGGATTAAAAACTGGATTTACTAATCCAGCTGGAAGGAATTTGATCACCACTGCTACAAGAAACGGAAGAACTCTAGTCGGGATCGTTACTGGTAGCCACAGTAGAACTCATAGAGATACGAAAATGGCTAACTTGCTTGATGAGCATTTTGGCGTTTCCAAAAAATTGGTAACTACTAAGTCGATGGGCAGCAAACCTAATAGTAAAAAAGCTAAATCTTCTAAAATCAAGCTTGCAAGTAGCAAACGATAAATCTCTCTTTCAAATCTTAAGCTTGAAGGTTACCTGAAATAAATCGATAAAATAAATCGCTAAATAATTATAAACAAAGCGCCTAGTGAGGATTTTATAAAACAAATAATCATTTAGAGATATAGGCTGTTTCAAAAAGCTTTTTATTGCTTAAACCTTCCTAAGACTTTAGATAACGCAAACTATGGATAAGGAAAAAGGCCACGTCACACGCGAACGGCATTGCTTTCGTAGATCATGTAGGCCTTGCAGTATAAGGTTCTATATGTGCCTTCGCAATCTGACCCATCCCCCCGAATTTATGACAACAGTATATAGACTTGTAGGCCTTATGGTATAAGGTACGAAAGGTCCTCACGGCGAGCGACTCAGGAGCGTGGCGATCCATAATAAGCTAAATGCGGTATTTTTAGTTATTTCTGGGTTGCTTCGCCTTCGGCTCAGCAGACGTTTAAGCTTTATCCTGTAAGGCTTACAATCTTATAGAACAAGGTCTAATTTCGTTCGGATGGGTCAGCTCGGGGTGACCGTGGCAAAAGACTCCTTATCCATAGCTTGCCTTGTTTAGTTCACATTATTTTACCAAAGCAAGTTTTAAAACCTCGTCTATTGTTGAGACTGGAATGATTTTTAGAGTATCTTTGACATTCTCAGGGATCTCTTTTAAATCTTTAATATTATCAGCTGGTATAAGCACTGTTTTAATCCCTCCCCTACTAGCAGCTAGTAATTTTTCCTTTAACCCTCCAATTGGCAAGACTTTTCCCCGTAAGGTAATTTCACCCGTCATGGCAACATCCTTACTAACAGGGTTTTTTGTCATTAACGAAACAATAGTCGTATATATGGCGATCCCAGCAGATGGCCCGTCTTTAGGAGTCGCTCCTTCTGGAAAATGTAAGTGAATATCTGTATCCTTATAATCTTTTTCTTTTAATCCAAGCTCTTTTGCTCTCGAAAGAAAACAGCTATAAGCAGCATCTGCAGATTCTTTCATAACATCACCAAGTTTACCAGTTGCTTTAATGATACCTTTACCAGCAAAAGATACAGCTTCAATTGTTAGCAAATCGCCACCAAAATCAGTATAAGCAAGGCCGGTTGTTGCTCCTACTTGATCTTGTTCTTCAGCTAGACCAAATTTATATTTTTTAACACCAAGATATTCCTCTAGATCCGAAGGATTAATCGTAATGGATTTAATGGTTTTATCCTTAAGAATTTTTGTAAGTACCTTTCTAGCAAGTGCGCCGATATCGCGTTCAAGAGCTCTTACTCCAGCTTCCTTAGTGTAGTATCTAATTAACTCCAAAATCGTCTCATCAGGGATGATCAATTCATTAGGTTTCATTCCATGAAGTTTCAATTGTTTTTGTACCAAATGATTTTTAGCGATTTGTAACTTCTCTTCTTCAGTATAGCCAGCGATATGAATTATTTCCATACGATCAATCAAAGCTCTTGGTATATCATAGGAATTCGCGGTGGCAATAAAAACGACATTTGATATATCATACTCCACTTCCAAATAGTGATCAGAAAAACGAGAATTTTGCTCAGGATCAAATACTTCAAGTAGAGCAGAAGCAGGATCGCCTCTAAAATCTGAACCCATTTTGTCTATTTCATCAAACAGCATTACAGGGTTGTCGACTTTAGTTTTTTTAATCAAGTTAATTACTTTACCAGGCATTGATCCAAGATAAGTTCTTCTATGCCCCCTGATTTCTGCTTCATCTCTAACACCGCCTAAAGCAAATTTTACATATTTCCGCCCCATCGCTTCAGCAATAGATTTAGCCAGAGAAGTTTTCCCAACCCCTGGAGGCCCAATAAAACAAAGGATAGGCCCTTTAATTTTACGAGAACGTTTCAAAACAGACAAATACTCAACTATCCTCTCTTTCACCTTTGTTAAGCCGTAATGATCGCGATTTAGCAATTCTTCGGTCTTGTTAATATCGATTAAATTTTGCGTAGATTTGCCCCATGGCATAGCAAGCAGCGTATCAAGATAATTTCTAATTACTGAAGATTCAGCTGACATTTGATTCATCATTTTCAGCTTCTTTAATTCAGACTTAGCTTTTTCTCTTGCTTCATTGGAAAGCTTTAGGTTCTTAATTTTTTTGTCCAAGTCAAAAAAGTCTGATTTTTCTGAACCTCCATCAATTTCTTGTTGAATAGCTTTCATTTGTTCATTTAAATAAAACTCTCTTTGAGTTTTTTCAATTTGCTTTTTAACTCTTTGTTGAACAGAGTGCTCTGCTTCCATTTGACTTGATTCCTTAGTGATAATATCAATAAGTTTTTCAGCACGCTTTAAAATATCTACTTCCTCTAATAGACTATGTTTTACCTCTAACTTACTAGTCAAATGAGCTGCTACAAGATTGGTAATATAACTAGGGTTTTTCTGCTGCTCTAGGATGGTGAGAATTTCTAAATTTATTTTCTTATTATTTCTGGCATAAGTTTGAAAAGTCTCTAATAATTCAGCTGTAGTGTGGTTTAGTCTTTCAAAGTCAGTGACCTCAAGATCTGGTATTATCGAAAACTCTGCTATAAAAATATCAGAATTTTCAATCGATAAAAATTTTACCCTACTAACAACTTCTACCAAAATTTTTGCATTATTATTTGGTAATTTAACAGTCTGAATTACTTTTGCCAGCACACCTATTTTATACAAATCTGCAATATCTGGATCTTCAACATCTTGTTTTTTCTGAGTGCTAAGCAAAATATGTTGACCATCCCCAATCTTCTTAGCTGCAAGCAAGGCTTTTAATGACTTCTCTCTGCCTATAAAAACCGGAGAAATAGTACCAGGGAAAATTATTACATCTCTAAGAGTGAGTAATGGTAGGCTTTTTGTTTGTATATTCATTATCTTTTATTCCTGGTAAATATTGTTCTATTTATATATACTGCACTGTAGTCTAATTTTTTAACAATAATTATTAGTAAAATCATCACTAGTTTATAACTGCATAATAATTGTAACGCATTATAAGCTATATAATAATTCAACTCAATAAAATCAAGTGCTTTAAAAATTATGGTGACTCTAATTCACAGCAACAAAAACTATAAGTGCAAAAAGGAAGAGGTCTTGTCAATTATAAAACCGGAAATAATAACAGAATCTTTTTCTAGAATTAGCCATTATATTCACAACACTCCGCTTTTATATTCAGAGACCCTAAACAAGATGCTGAGAAGTAAAGTGCATTTTAAAATGGATGCTTTACAAAAAACTGGCTCTTTCAAATTGCGAGGTGTGCTAAATCATCTTTTATCTTTTAAAGAACAATATGGCAGATTGCCTGAAAAAATAGTTGCTTATAGCACCGGAAATCATGCGCTTGCTATGGCTTATTCTGCAAAATTATTTGGCATCCATGCAAGAGTATACCTTCCGCAAAACGTTTCCCCGATAAAGAAACGTATTGCTAAATATTACGGCGCAGAAGTGATGGAGGTCGAAACACGCCAAATAGCTGAAGATTTGTCGAAAAACGATGGTAAAAACGGCTTTCATTATTTGCATCCATCTGACGATGATCAGACTATTGCAGGCGCTGGTACTATGGCCTATGAAGCATTAATAAACATGAAACAAAGAGGCATAGGATTCCCAGATGCAATATTTGCTTCTTGCGGTGGAGGAGGTTTACTTGCTGGAACTTACCTTGCAAAAGAAGTTTTATCCCCTGAAACAAAAGTAATAGGTGCTGAACCAGAATGGGCTAATGATGCTTTTACATCTCTAAAGTTAGGTGAAATTAGCCGTTTTGCTGAATCGCCAAAAACTATCGCTGATGGGCTTAGGACCTTGGGAATATCTGAGAGAACATTTAATTACTTAAAAAAAATTGATGGGTTATTCACTTATAGCGAAGAAGAAATTTACTACTGGACAGCATGGTTAATACAAACTACCAAAGTAACTTGTGAACCATCTGCAGCAATTAGCATGGCTGCAGCGCATGATTGGCTTAAAAAAAATGGACCAAATAAAAATATACTCGTAATGATTTCAGGAGGAAATATTGATCCAAATTTTTACTCCGAGCTATGGGCTAAGGATTATTTAAAAATTTTACCAGAAAATCCAGAGAAAACCTGAATTCACCACATAAAACACAAGGCTGAAGCTCCATAGCTTTTTACTTAAAGATACTTGATAGATACTTGAAGATAGCATGATCAAGTGAATTCGCTATAAGTCAAATAATAGTCTTTCTGGATTTTCAATAGCTTGTTTAACCTTAACAAGGAAAGTAACAGCATCTTTACCATCAATTATCCTATGATCGTACGATAATGCTACATACATCATGGGACGTATTTCAACTTTCCCGTCAATCGCCACAGGTCTTTCCACGGTATTATGAAGTCCAATAATACCAGTTTGCGGAGGGTTGATAATAGGAGTGGAAAGCAGCGATCCATAGACCCCTCCGTTGGTAATAGAGAAAGTCCCACCGGTTAAATCAGACATCGCAAGTTTGCCCTCTCTGGCTTTTACCGCTAAAGAAACTATCTCCTTCTCAATAGCTGAAAAACTCATCTTATCAGCATCTCTAACAATCGGGACTACAAGCCCCTGCTCCGTACCAACTGCCACACCAATATCGTAGTAGTGTTTGTAGATTATATCATCGCCATCAATCTCAGCATTAACAGATGGCACTTCTTTCAAAGCATTTACTACAGCTTTAACAAAAAATGACATAAATCCAAGTTTTACACCATGTTTTTTTTCAAACTCTTCACGGTGTTTTTTACGCAAATTCATAACATTTAACATATCTATTTCGTTAAAAGTACTCAGAATTGCTGCGTTATTTTGAGAGTCTTTTAGACGCTGGGCAATAGTTTTTCTCAAACGAGACATCCTAACCCTTTCTACCAACTTTTTATTGCTAGATGCGGATTGGTCATGTAAAATTTTTGGAGCGGAAAGAACCTCAAGTACATCTCCCTTAGTAATCCTGCCATCCTTGCCAGTACCATTAATGCCAGATGGGTTTAAACTATTCTCTGTAACTAATTTTTGCACAGATGGTGACATAGAACCTGAATGGTCAATTTTTTTAGCCTGTTCACTTTTAGCCTGTTCACTTTTAACCTCATAGCTTGGCATCGTTGAAGCAGCTTGAGACGACGACGCACTAGTTGAGACAGTTTTAGGTTCAAGAATATTTGCAGAGCTACTAGCAACCATGTTAGCAGAACCAGCCTTAATGCTTCCTAAAACTTCGCCAACAGTAACAATATCACCCTCATTTTTTAATATCGCTTCAATAACCCCCTCTGCTGCAGCACTTACTTCTAAGGTTACTTTTTCCGTTTCAAGTTCAAGCACTAATTCATCTATTTTTACACTATCACCAGCTTTTTTATACCATTTAGCCACCGTCGCTTCCGATACAGATTCACCAAGTGCTGGTACTACAATATTACTCATAACCATTTCTCCAAATACTTAAACTCCAAATAATTTAAACTGAATATCGACCTATTATATCTTTTTTTATAACTTCAAAGCTTCTTCAACCAAAGCAGTTTGCTGTTTATTATGAAGATACAAATAACCAACAGCAGGAGAGGCCGATTTAACCCTACCTTGATATGTTACCTGCCGATTGATTCCAGCTTTTCTCAATGCCTCATCAAGCTGCGGACGCATAAACTTCCAAGCCCCCATATTACGAGGTTCTTCCTGGCACCATACAAACCCTTCTGCTTCTTTATATTTTTGAACAATTTCTATTAACAGCGACTCTTCAAAAGGGTATAGCTGCTCAAAACGAATAATAACTACATTATCTATCTGTTTTTCACGTCTAGCTTCTAGTAAATCATAATACACTTTACCACAACAAAAAATCACTTTTTTTACCTTAGAAGCTCTAATGCCATTATCAGTCTCGTCAATTATCGGTACAAAAGACGTATTCTGATCCAGCTCAGCTAATTTTGATACAGCAAGTTTATGACGAAGCAAAGACTTAGGTGACATAACAATTAAAGGCTTCCTAAAATTTCTTT
>Ga0075154_10001143_pt1 | contig 19644 bp, 19 predicted proteins | sample JI71714BDNA_FD_70965 | JGI IMG/M metagenome (GOLD analysis project Ga0075154, IMG submission 70965) | Wastewater effluent complex algal communities from Wisconsin, to seasonally profile nutrient transformation and Carbon sequestration -... | ecosystem: Engineered > WWTP > Effluent > Algae...
CCAGGCGATCTCGTCGGTCTGTTCGGAAAGGTGAGTCTGCATCAGGCAGTCGGGGTATTCGCGCCAGAGGGCACCGAGGGCCGCGAGTTGCTCTGGCGTCGAGGTGGGCGAGAAGCGGGGGGTGATGACATAGGACAGGCGGTTCTGGCCGTGCCACTTTTCGAGGAGCGCCTTGCTGTCGTCGTAAGCGGATTGGGCGGTATCGCGCAGGCCTTCGGGCGCGTTGCGGTCCATGCAGGTCTTGCCGGCGAAGAGGCGCATGCCGCGGTCGCGTGCGGCGGTGAAGATGGCGTCAACGCTGGCCGGGTGGATCGTCGCGTAAGAGCAGACAGTGGTGGTGCCGCGAGCGAGGACGAGGTCAAGGTAGCGGTTGGCGACTTCGGCCGCGTAGTCGGGATCGGCGAAGCGCATCTCTTCGGGGAACGTGTAGGTGTTCAGCCAGTCGATCAGCCGCTTGCCCCAGGAGGCGATGATCGCGGTCTGGGGATAGTGGACATGGGCGTCGATGAAGCCGGCCGAAATCAGTTTGGACCCATGGTCATGGATCCGGGCCTGGGGATAGCGGCTGCGCAGGTCGCCAGCCTCGCCCACGGCGGCGATGCGGCCCGCTTCGACGGCCACGGCGCCCTGCGACAGGACCTGTGCGGCCGCGAGCCCTTCGGTGAAGGGATCGCCGGTGTAGCTTAAGACTTGGCCCAGGATCAGATCGGTCATTTGGCCCCCCTTGAACCCGGGCAGGGTAGAAGGTTTCTGCTCTTGGGTAAATTTTTCCGCAGCGAACATGTCTTGAAACTGTTTCGCAAAAGCGCGAAGGCGCAGGGATGGGCAGCGGGTCTTTGCCGTTCCCGGAAAAGCGGACTAGGGTCGGCAGAAGAGCGGGGGGTCGCATGGCGGAGACGACGGTCAGGACGACGCCGGACGCGATGGATGCGGCAACGCTTGAGGCGACGCTGGATGCAGCACTGGATGCTGCCCGCGCCGGAGACTCGGCGCGGGTCGAGGCGCTGCTGGACCCGGTCCACCCGGCCGACGTGGCCGACCTGCTGGAGCAGGTGTCCGACACCGACCGCGAGGCGCTGCTGGCGATGGGCTCGGCGGTCATCGACGGCGAGGTGCTGTCGGAAATCAGCGACGCGATCCGGGAGGAGGTGCTGGATGCGCTGCCCGATGACGTGGTCGCGGATGCTCTGCGCGAGCTTGATTCGGATGACCTTGTCGACATCGTCGAAGACCTGGAGGCCGAGGATCAGGGCCGCCTTCTGGGGGCGATGGATGCGGCCGACCGGGTCGCGGTGGAGCAGGCGCTGGCCTGGCCGGAGCAGTCTGCGGGCCGCCTTATGCAGCGCGAGCTGGTGGTGGCGCCGGAGCACTGGACCGTGGGGGAAGCGATTGATTTCCTGCGGAAAGCCGAGCACCTGCCGGATCAGTTCTACCATGTGATCCTGGTCGATCCGCGGATGACCCCGGTGGGCTATGTGACCCTGGGGCGCATTCTGTCTTCAGGGCGCGACATGGCGCTGAAGGCGATCACCGAGGACAGTTTCCGCACGGTGGCGGCGACGGACGAAGAGGCGGATGTCGCCTATATCTTCAACCAGTATCACCTGATCTCCTGTCCCGTCGTCGATGGTTCGGGCCGGCTGGTGGGGGTCATCACCATCGACGACGCGATGAACGTGCTGGACGAGGAGCACGAGGAGGACATGCTGCGTCTGGCCGGTGTCGGCGACGAGGCGGATGTCAGCGACGGGCCGCTGGAGACGGTGCGGCAGCGGTTGCCGTGGCTGGTGATCAACCTCTTCACGGCATCTCTGTCGGCGCTGGTGATCAGCCAGTTCCAGAACACGATTGCGACCCTGGTGGCACTGGCGGCGCTGATGCCGATCGTGGCCTCGACGGGCGGGATTGCGGGGACGCAGTCGCTGGCGGTGGCGGTGCGGGCGCTGGCGACGCGGGATCTGACGCGGGCCAACGCGGGGCGGGTGGTGCGACGGGAGTTGCTGGCCGGGATGATGAACGGGGTCAGCCTCGCGCTGATCCTGGGGGCGGCGGGCGTGGTGATCTTCGGCGACTGGCATCTGGGGGCCGTGCTGGGGCTGGCGATGATCGTGAACCAGATCGTGGCGGCCTTGGGCGGCGTGCTGGTACCCTTGACGCTGGAGCGGATGGGGCTGGACCCGGCGCTGGCAAGCGGGACCTTCGTGACGACGTTGACGGATGTAATGGGGTTCTTTGCCTTCCTGGGGCTGGCGACGGTGATGCTGACATGACGGATGTGAAGGCGGCGGCTCGGGCAGAGGCTTTCGCGCGGCGGGCCGAGGCGTTTGCCGGGGGTCAGGGGCAGGCGGCCGAGATCCTGGCGGATTTTCTGGCGGGGCAAAGGGGGAAGGTGCTGTCGGGCTACATGCCGATGCGGACCGAGATTGATCCCCTGCCCGCGATGGCGGCGCATCAGGGGCCGGTGGGGGTGCCGGTGATCGTGGCAAAGGCGACGCCTCTGCGGTTCCGGGAATGGTCTCCCGGCTGCCCGATGGTCGAGGGTGCGTTCAAGGCGATGATCCCCGAGGAGGGGGCCTGGGTCGAGCCAGAGGTGCTGATCGTGCCGATGCTGGCCTGGGACCAGCGGGGGTATCGCCTAGGTTATGGCGGGGGGTTCTACGACCGGACGCTGGAGGGCTTGCGGGCGCGGGGGCCGGTGCTGGCGGTGGGGTTCGCCTTCGCGGCGCAGGAGGTGGAGGCCGTGCCGATCGACGGCTTCGACCAGCGGCTCGACGCGGTTGTCACGGAGAAGGGCGTCACGATTTTCAGGACCTAGCGATCCTGGAGGGGAGCGATGAAGTTTTTCTGGGCAATCGGGATGATCTGGCTGTCAGGTGTCGGCCATGCCGGTTGCCTGAAGCACGGCGTGACTCCGACACGGATTGTCTTTGAAGATGGCGCGGTGATCGACGGTATTTCACGAGATTTCAACACGTTGCACTACACATCTCATCCATCGCGGACAGAGACAGCGACGATGGAGGCGCTCTGGGGGATCTACCAGGTGCGATCAACCTACAAAGGGGTCGCCACTGGCTATGCGTGGAACACGGACGCGCTGCCGCCACCGTCCGACCTTGTGCCGGGGCAGAAGGTCGAACACCTTGCCAGCAGCGTCGCTGCGTCCGGAGATGTCCGGTCCCATGCCTTTTCCGTGCGCCTGGTGGAAAAGACGGAGATCAGTGTCGGCGGGTGCCGCTACCCGGTTCTGCTTCTTGAGACGCGCTGGGGGACGGCCGGAGGCGCAAGGTCAGAGGGCCTTCGCTGGTACGACCCCGACCGCTTGGTGACTTGGGCGACCGAAATCCGCATTTTCAAGGAAGACGGCAGTCTGGACCGGGAACTCGGCTCGCAGGCGGTTTCAGCGGATTGATACCGTCAAGCGGTGGTGACGAAACGGGCGTCACGGACGTCTCATGACTTTGGTCTTGGAGCGACTCGGGGAGAGAGCCTAGGCTTGCAGTCGAAGGGCGCATGCCCAAGCCGGAGGTGTCCAGATGCGGGTTTCGCTTTGCCTGACACTTGCTGTCTGGCCCGTCGCGGGGTTGGCCGAATGCCCCCCGTCCGGCCAGATGCCGTCTCGCATCCTGTACGCCGACGGGAGGGTCGAGGAGAATCCGCTTATCGCGAATGACCTGTTCGAGGTCACTTCGACGGATGTCGAAGGCACGGTGATGGTCTATTCAGCGAAGTACGGCCTGTTTTTCGAAAACCTGATCAGCGGTGAAACCGCCATGATGTGGACCTGGACCACGCCTGAACGGGTTCCGGTGAGTGAATTCCCGGTGGGGCAGGAACAGGTCTACCCGGCCACGATCGAATCCGTGGGTGACGGCCAAAAGTTGGAGGTGCGCTACAGCTATATGTCGCACGGGCCCGAGACCCTTGCGGTGGGAGACTGCGACGTTCAGGTGATTCTGCTGGACGAACGGCAAGAGTTTCTCGATGGCAGCGGCAGCATCGTGAGCCAGCTCTGGATTGATCCCGAACGAATGCTGATCCTGAAAACAGAGCGCGACAAGCTGGACGCCTCGGGGGCGATCATCGGCCACAAGGAGTCGCTGGCGACTGACCTGGAAATGTAGCTGAAGCTGCATTGCGCCCCGAAGGGCGCAATGCTGTCAGGCAGAAAGCGCCGTCAGTGCGAGATCTCTTCCTGACGGACGAACATGTTGCCCCAGGCGCGGTCGATCAGTTCGGGGGTCATCTGGTAGGGGATGTTCTCGAACTCGCAAACGGCGATCATCTGGTCGATCAGGAAGACCGGCTGGTAGTTCGCGTAGTTGTTGGCGATGGTCGGGAACTTGACCTTCATCAGGTGCATCAGCGCGGTTTCGTCCAGCGGCATCTTCTTCTTGCGGGCGACCATGGCGAAGATCTTCAGGAAGTTCTCCTGCGACGGGCCGTCGATCTTGATCTTGAAGAAGATACGGCGCAGGGCCGCGCCGTCGAAGATCTGGTTCGGGTGGAAGTTGGTCGAGAAGATGACCAGCGTGTCGAAAGGCACGGTGAACTTTTCACCCGATTGCAGGGCCAGGATGTCGCGGCTTTCTTCCAGCGGCACGATCCAGCGGTTGACGATCTTCTGCGGCGGTTCGGCCTGACGGCCAAGGTCGTCGATGATGAAGATGCCGCCGGTGGCTTTCAGCTGCAAAGGCGCCTGGTAGGTGCGGGCGGTGGGGTTGTAGTTCAGGTCCAGCATGTCGAGCGACAGTTCGCCGCCGGTGATCACCGAGGGGCGTTCGCAATAGACATAGCGGTTGTCGAAGCGGTTCGAGGTCCGGCGGAGCGAGTTCGGGTCGTCCACGGCGGCCTCGGCGGCCGAATGGACGATCGGGTCGTAGACCGAGATGATCTGGCCGGAATATTCGATGGAGCGGGGCACGTAGACCTTGTCGCCCAGCGCCGCGCGGATGCCGTGCGAGATCGAGGACTTGCCGTTGCCGGGCGGACCGTAGAGGAGGATCGAGCGGCCCGAGGTCACGGCGGGGCCGAGGTTGTCGATCAGGTCGGGCGGCAGGATCAGGTGGCCCATGCCGGACAGGAGCTGCTCGCGGTTCAGGCGGATGTCGCGGACCGACTGGCGCCTGATCTGGACTTGATACTGTTCCAGCGGCACCGGCATGGCGCCGTAGTATTCCGACTGCGACAGCGAGTCCAAGGCGCGGGCCTTGCCGGCATCGGTGAGTTCGTAGCCCATCTCGTTGCCGGCAGTCGCGTGCATGGTCCCCGTCGCGGTGACGAGCTTCTGCGTGCGGCAGAGGTCCATGAGTTCCTGCGTCAGAGGCACCGGCAGACTGATCGCCTTTGACAGGGCGGAGACCTGGTCCAGGTTGGTGCGGAACATCGTCTTGAGAAAAATGTCCCGCATCATGATGGTCGAAAGCCCCGTGTCGGACAGCGACCGGGGCGACGGGGGCGGTTGAACCCCGGAAACGGGGGAGGAAACCGGGGCTTCAGCGTTCATTCGACAAGCTCCGTGGACAATCGTAGCGAAGGGCTGCGATTTGAGTCGTAAACGTAACTTGTGTCAGCCCTGTGGCCAGATGGCGGCAAGAAGGTAGAATACCGCAATCGCCGACAGCGCCATGCCGAAGGGAAAGTAGCGGCGGCGGGTCCAGCTTTCCCAGTCCGGCGTTGCATTGCGGACGAAGGGCAGGCTGCGCAGGATGCGGTGGACGATGAGTGCGCCGATCATGCAGACGAAGATGATCAGGAGAATTTCGCCGATATTGCCGCCGACGAAGATGCCCGCCATGGCGGCGGAAAACTTGGCATCCCCCGCCCCGAAGGTGCCGGTGAGATACAGAAGGAAGCCCGCCACGAAGACGATGGCCATGAGCGCCATGCCCCAGAGCCAGCCGGACATGCCCACGAGGAACCATCCCGTGAGCGGCCAGATCGCGGCCATGGCAAGGACCGAGGTGTTCGGGATCTTCATCCGCTTCAGGTCAGAGATCGCCGCCCAGATCGCAATGGGCAGCACCGGGACCAGCAGGATCATCGCATCGGTTGGTTCAAGCATCAGGTCTTCACATTGGCATCAAGGGCTTCCAGGCTGCGGACAGCGGCCTCGAAATGCTTGGGATGGGTCTCGATTGCCTGGTTCAGAAGGCCCTTTCCGACAGTGACATCGCCCTGCTTGATCGCGGCGAGCGCCATCGAATACAGAAGCTCAGCCCGCTCGGTCTGGGTCATCTTGATGACCGGAAGGTCGTATTTGCGCTGGGCGGCGCGGGAGAGAACCAGGTTGTTCTTGGCGGTGAAGAGCTGGGGATCGTAGGTCAGCGCTTCGACGAAGAGCTTCTCTGCGCCGGGTGCGTCGCCGCGCGTCAGCTTCGAGAAGCCCCAGTTGTTGAGCGTGCTGGCGGGCGTCGTGGTCAGCCCGGCTGCCGTCTCGTAGAAGCTGTCGGCCTTCTTCCAGTTCTTGTCGCTGTCGGCGACCATCGCTTCCAGTCGGTAGCGGTCGAAGCTTTCGTGGGTCGGCGGGATCTGGTTCAATTCTGCCTTGGCCTCGGGCCACTGGTTCGAGCGGATCAAGGCATCGGCCAGCATGACCCGGTCTTCCGGGGTGGCCTCGGCATGGGCAATGACCTGGCGCCAGACCTGCGCGGATTCAGTGGGCTTCTGCGCCCGGGTGAGCGACCTTGCCAGGCCACGCATCACGTCGATCCGGTCGGGGTTCTGTTGCAGTGTCCGGGTGAAATAGGCAACCGCCTCGTTCGGGTCGGCGACCGAAAGCATCACCTCGTTCAGGTTGGATTCGTCGATGACGTTGACGTCCTTGAGGGCCCGCTGCACCTGTGCGTCAGAGCTGTTCTGACAGGCTGACAGAGCCACTGCGCTGCCAAGGCAGAGCATGAGGGTAATCGGATGGCGCATCTTCAGCGTCCTTTTTATTGACTGCCCGTAGTATCAGTTGACGCGCTGCCGCCTAGAGATCCGAGAGAAGTACGAATTTGCCCTTCTCCTGCCGGACGAGACGGAACCCGCCGTTTTCTTGTTCTTGGACCGGATCATACACACTCGCTTCGCTTTTCGCGATAGCGAGCATCAGATTTTCGCGGATCGAGTCTGTTTCGCCACTATCCAGGGCGAACGCCTTCTGGAACATGACGCGCGCCTCACCGTAGTTGTCCTGTTCCATGAGAACGACGCCGAGGTTGTTGAGCGCGGGGACGAAGTTCGGATCAAGCTCCAGCGCGCGGCGAAGGATCTTTTCGGCCTGGCCCAGGCGACCCAGCGCAAGGTTCGCGGACCCGATCGAGGACAGGACATCGGCGTTGATCCCGGTCTCTCCGGCACCGCGCAGATAGGCCTTGAGCGCAAGCTCGGGCTCGCCCGCTTCCATCAGCCGGTGGCCTACGGTCATGCCGTCGACCGCATCACCTCGGGCATCGACGCCGAAGGGGCTGTTGCGTGAAACGCCAGTGGCCGGCGTGCAGCCGGCCAGCAGAAGGGCGCAGATCGTCAGAGTGGCCGTATGGCGCAAGTCACATCCCGAAGGGCATTACAGGCCGGTGGCGAGCTGAGTCAGCATTGTCACCATTCCGTACACAGAAGGCCCGATGAGAATGACCAGAAGCGGCGGAACTGTAAACAGCATAGTGCCGAGGGTGAGCTTCGTCGGCAACATGTTGGCCTTCTCTTCGGCCCGCATGATGCGCTTGTCCCGCATGTCGGCAGAGTAGACCCGCAGCGCGTCGGCAACCGAGGTGCCGAAGGTGGCGGACTGGATGATCGTGGTCACGAACGAGGCGACGTCGGGCACGCCCACACGCTCGGCCATGTCCTTCAGGACCGAGATCCGCTCCTTGCCGGCCTTGACCTCTTGCGCGACCATGTCGAATTCGTCGGCAAGCGCAGGATAGCCGATGCGGCTTTCCTTGCCGACGCGGATGATCGACTGGTCAAGCGACTGGCCGGCCTCGACGCAGACCAGCATCAGGTCAAGCGCATCGGGAAAGCCCTGGATGATCTCGGTCTGGCGCTGTTTCACGCGCTTGTTCACCCAGTAGCGCGGGAGGTAGTAGCCGATGGCGCAGGGCAGCAGGCTGTGCAGCATGATGTCGGTCATGCTCATTTCCTGGGAGAAGGACTTGACCAGGGCCAGGATCAGGCCGCCGATCAGGAAGAGGATCGCCAGCAGGAACTGGACGGCGTGGAACAGGCGGACCGAGTTCTTGCCGGTATAGCCCGCCCGCAGCATGTTCAGCTTGGCGGCGGACAGCTCTTCCTTTTTCTGCGGTTCCAGGAAGTGGGCGAACTTTTCAAGTTTGTCGACCTTTTCGGACTTGCGCAATGCGCGCTTCTTGTCCGGGCCGGCCTTCGGCACCTGCTCCTTCAACTCGCGGAAGCGGTCGCGCTGGCGCTTCATCACCACCGGCAGCGCCAGCAGGATGAGCAGCAGGCCCAGAAGGCCGATGCCGAGAAGCGGCGCCATAGGGCCGAACCGTTCAGTCAGCCCGGAGAGGAAATCGGAGAGGAAGCTCATGGTCGACCTACACTTTGATGTTGGTCATCACCTTCATGTAGATGATGTTGATGATCAGGAAGGTGACGACGAAAAGGGCGGCCGGCACATAGGCCGCGGTTTCCTTGACTTCGTCGTAATAGTCCGGCTGGACCACGTTGATCATGACCAGCGCGGCAATGGGGAAGCCCGAGAGGAACATCCCGGACCACTTGGCCTCCGCGGTGATGGCGCGGACGCGGCGGAAGAGCTTGAAGCGGGCACGGACCACTTTCGACAAGCCTTCGAGGATCTCGGCGAGGTTGCCGCCCGACTGCTGCTGAATGGACACGGCAACGGCGAGGAAGCGAAGGTCCTGGCTGTCCATCCGCTCGGCAAAGGCTTTCAGCGATTCCGAGACGTCGCGGCCATAGGCGGCTTCGTCCGAGATCACGCCGAATTCAGACCCCAGGGGATCGGGAATTTCCTTGGCGACGATGCCGATGGCGGTCGAGAACGGGTGGCCCACACGAAGGGATCGGACCATCAGTTCGATGGAATCGGGCAGCTGTTCCTCCAGAAGGCTCATCCGCTTCTTGGCGGTGCGGTTCACCCAGACGAAGACCCCACCGACACCCATTGCGATGCCCAGGACGACGCGCAGGCCGAAGGCGGCTCCGGTGAAGGTCGAGAGCATCAGGAAGGCAAAGACCGACAGCAGCGCCATGATCCCGATCAGCGCCTGAGGCGAGAAGGCGATGTTGGCGCGCTGCGCCTTCTTGGCGAGCATGGAGTAGAGCGGGATGTTCCGCGCGTTCAGGTGCTGGTTCATCTCCTTGCGGAGCTGTTCCAGAACCTGTTCGCGGTTCGCGTTCTTTTCCAGCAGCGTCAGGCGACGGCTGACGCGGCTGTTCAGGCTGATGGATTTCCCGAAGACAATCAGATAGATACCGTTGACGATCACAACGACCGCAACGAAGATCATGATGTAGATTAGGGGTGCGGTACTGATCTGCATGGCGGTCAGACGATCGGTTCGTAGATGGAGGCCGGGAGGTCGAAGCCCCACTGGCGGAAGCGGTCGGAATAGGACGAGCGGATGCCGGTCGCGTTGAAGCGGCCGATGATCTTGCCCGAAGGCTCGACCCCCAGGCGCTCGAAGCGGAAGACCTCCTGCATCGAGATGACGTCGCCTTCCATGCCGGTGATTTCGGTCACGGAGGTCATGCGGCGTGTCCCGTCCTGCAGGCGGCTGGCCTGCACGAAGAGGTTGACGGCCGAGGCGATCTGGCTGCGCATCGCTTTCAGCGGCATCTCGATCCCGGACATGGCGACCATGTTTTCCAGACGGCTGACGGCGTCGCGCGGGTTGTTGGCGTGGATCGTGGTCATCGAACCGTCGTGGCCGGTGTTCATGGCCTGCAGCATGTCGATGACTTCCTCACCCCGGGTTTCCCCCACGATGATGCGGTCCGGGCGCATACGAAGCGCGTTGCGCAAGCAGTCGCGCTGGGTGACGGCACCCTTGCCTTCGACGTTGGCCGGGCGGCTTTCCATCCGGCCGACGTGGACCTGCTGGAGCTGAAGTTCGGCGGTGTCTTCGATGGTCAGCACGCGCTCGTGGTTGTCGATGAAGGACGACAGTGCGTTCAGCGTGGTGGTTTTGCCCGAACCCGTACCGCCCGAGACGATGATATTCAGCCGGCAGGACACGGCGGCCTGGAGATAGGCGGCCATTTCCTCGGTGAAGGCGCCGAAGCGGACCAGGTCCTCGATCTTCAGCTTGTCCTTCTTGAATTTACGAATGGACACCAGCGAGCCGTCCACAGCGATCGGCGGGATCATGCAGTTGAAACGGCTGCCGTCCTGCAGACGGGCGTCGCAATAGGGGTTGGATTCGTCGACCCGGCGACCCACGGCGGACACGATCTTGTCGATGATGCGCAGAAGGTGGCGTTCGTCGCGGAAGGTGACGTCCGACAGTTCAAGTTTCCCCGCGCGTTCGATGAAGATGCGCTTGGGTCCGTTGACGAGGATATCGTTGATCGTCTCGTCCTTGAGAAGTGGCTCCAGCGGACCAAGGCCCATGACCTCGTCATAGAGTTCCTGGGTAAGGGCGAGGCGGTCTTCCTTGTTCAGGGCAACGGACATGTCGTCCAGAGCCTCGGTTGCAAGGGACGCGATTTCGCCGCGCAGAGACTGCTCGGTCGCGGATTCGATCGCCGAGAGGTTCAGGTCTTCCAGGAGGCGCTTGTGGATCTCGACCTTGAGTTCGGTGAGGCGCTCCTTGCGCTTCTTTTCCTTGTCGGCAGCGATGACTTCGGCTGCGGCGCGCTGCTGCACCGGGGGTTGGGCCGGGGGCCGGGCAAAGGCGGCCTTTTCCGAGGATTGTGCGGCGGGAGTGGCCGCACCCTGGGTAGGACGGGCACCGGGAGTATCTTTCTTGAAGCGGCTAAACACTGGTCATTCCCCTTGGTTCAGGCCTTGACTTCGGCGGCTTTGTTCAGTTCGTACAAGGACTTGGCAAGCTTTTGCAGTTCCTTGCGCAGCGGGTTCTTGCCCGCGCTTTCAGCGATTGGCAGGCCGTGGTCGTTGGCCTGCGTCACCTGTTCGCCGCCGTCCGGCAATTGCACTTCGATGTCGATGTCGAGGCTTTCGGCCATACGCTTGACCCTGGCCTTCGCGCTGAGATCGGTGAACTTGGGCGCGCGGTTCAGGACATAGCGCACCTTTTCATGGGGCAGGGCCTCGGCCTTCAGGGCGCGGACAAAACGCAGGATGTTCTGGGCCGAACGCAGATCAAGTTCGAGCAGCGCGAAATAGACATGGGACCGGGTCAGCACCGCTTCCGTCCAGGCGACGACGGTGGAGGGCATGTCGACGATGACGAAGTCGAAGTTCGCCTGGGCGGTGTCAAGGATCCGGCCCACGTCCTCTGGCGACACCATCTCGAGCGGCAGCATGTCGGCGGGCGCGGTGAAGACGTGCAGCTTCTCGTTGAAGGTCAGCATCGACTTGATCAGCGAGTCGGCGTCGATCGAGGCGGTGTCGGTCAGGATTTCGAGAACGGCCTCCTTGCGGGGCAGATCGAGGTAAGTGGCGACCGTGCCGAATTGCAGGTCAAGGTCGATAACGCAGACCCGCATCCCCTCGGTCTCGGGCATCAGGGCAAGTTCCCAGGCCAGGTTGGCGGCAAAGGTGGTCGCGCCGACACCACCGGCCATGCCGTGAACGGGCAGGATCACGCCGTTGCGGTCGCCCTTGGGCTTGAAGACCGGGTTGAAGGTGCCGGTTTCCGGGTCATAGCCTTCCGGCATGACCGGCGCGGGCTTGCGCAGACGTTCGATGGCGTCGTGCAATGCGCCTTCGGGCAAGGGGTAGGGGACAAAATCGTCGGCCCCGAGTTTCAGCATCTGGTGCAGGACCGACGGGCTGACCTGATTGGCGATGAGCAGAACCTTGATCTTCTTGGACTTCGCCGCCTTGATCACGTCGTTCATCTTCGACAGTTCAGATTCGTCCTCGCTGTCGACGGCGATGGCGACGAACTGCATTCCGGTGCTGTCGGGCTGCTTGAGGAAGACCAGCGCATCTTCGAAGTTCAGGTCGCCCCAGGCCTCACCCAGTTCCTGCTCCATGTCGTCAATGAGCAGATCGAATCGCTGCACGTCGCGCGAAATGGTGCAGGCGAGGATCGGTGCCGGATCGCTCTGTACAGTGGCTTTGCTCGTCATCTCGCGTCGCGTCCTTTCGGTACGGGGTCGTTATCTACTTACTATCCAATGGGTTAGCGCAGCATTTCCCATGTCGGCTTCACCCAAGGAGATTAGACCCCCGAACTCACCCATAGCCTTGGACCTTGTTCAAGAATGGTGGCGATATTTGGGCTAAAAATGCCTGTTTCTGGGATTATCACCATTCTGGAAACGAAGAGGCCGGGCACAAGGCCCGGCCTCCATTTTTTTTGATTTCGGGCGGTATCAGCCGCCGCCTTGGCCCACGGCGTCGGCACGTTCGCCCTGGTGCGGGCGGACACCGCTGGCGACGTATTCGCGCCAGATCACCTCGGCGTACTTGCCGTTCAGGACCAGCGGATGCGACTTCACGAAGCCAGAAACTTCGGTCACGGTGCGACGGTTGCGCACTTCGGCCTCGTTCGTGGCAATGATCGGTCGGGTTTCGCCGTAGGACACGACAGCCTCCAGCCGCGAGCGGCTGATCCCGAGCGAGCTGAGGTAAGCCACCGCTGCCTGGGCCCGGCGGAGGCCGAGACGCTGGTTGTAGCCGTTCGAGCCGACCTTGTCGGTGTGGCCGAACACGCGGAAACGAACCTCGGGGAACTGACGGATGAAGTCCGCCTGTTTCTTGAGGATCGCGCGCGCCTCGTCCGACAACTCGGAGCTGTTGAAGGCGAAGTTGATCGTGTCCGGAACCTCGGCCGAGAACCGTTCGGCGAGAGCAACGGTGTACGACATCTCACCCGTCTGGATGAGGACGTTGTTCATCGTTGCGTTGCCGAACTGGCCCTTGTCGACCTCGGAGCCGAGCTCACGGTCCCAGCTGACCGAGGATTCACCGCAGGCGGTGAGGGCGAGGAGGGCAGAGGCTGCAAGCAGCTTGGGAAGCATGCGGGTCATCTCCTTACTCCATCACGTAGCCATAGGACGAGCTGAAGTCCTGCCGCGCCACTTCGGCCGCCGCACCCTTCTTCGGGCTGGTGGCCACGTCGCCGAACAGGAACAGCTCGCGTTCCGTCGGGATGCGGACCCGGTCGGTCGGCAGCGCCAGCGCCTCGCCCGCCACCGGGGTGACGAGATGCGGCGTGACGATGATCACCAGTTCGGTCTGCGCGCGCTGGTATTCAGTGCTGCGGAACAGGGCCCCAAGGATGGGGACATCCCCGACCCAGGGAAGCTGCGAGTTCACGTCCCGGAAGTCGTCTTGCAGAAGGCCGGCGATGGCGAAGCTTTCGCCGTCCCGCATTTCGACGGTGGTCGAAGTTTCCCGACGCTTGAAGGCGTCGATCTGGAAGCCTTCGATGTCGATCCCGTTGGCCGGGTCGATGGAGGACACGGCCGCGTCGATCGTCAGGTTGATGATATCCTGGTCGACCACCACCGGCGTGAAGTTCAGTTCGACACCGAAGGGCTTGTATTCGACGGTGACAGTGTCGTTGTCCTGCGAAACCGGAACCGGATATTCGCCGCCTGCGAGGAACTTGGCTTCCTGTCCGGACAGCGCCGTCAGGTTGGGTTCTGCAAGTGTGCGCACCATACCTTTGGATTCAAGGGCTTCGAGCGCCACCGAGAAAGCGAGATCCCCGACGCCGAAGCTGACGCCGACCCCACCGTTGGCAGTGGGCAGACCCGCTCCGCCGCCTAAACCGAAGCTGCCGTCCGTCCCGGTCCCCGAGACGGAAAGCGAGCCGCCGAGCGCCTTGCTGACTGTCCGGTTCATTTCCGCGAAGCGCACTTTCAGCATCACCTGCTGCGTGCCGCCGACAACCATGAGGTTGGACACCCGGTCCGGCGCGTAGCGGCTGGCCAGATCGAGTGCGCGGTCAAGCTTGGCGGTCGAGGAAACCTGGCCCGACAGCACGATGCCGTCGTTCGCGGTACGAACCTCGATGTTCTCGCCCGGGAGGATCTGCTGCAGACGCTCCTTGAATTCGGCGATGTCGGGCGTGACGTGCACGTCGACGTTCGAGATCAGTGACCCATCCGGAGACAATAGCGTAAGCGTCGTGCGGCCCGGCGCCTTGCCCAGAACGTAGATGGACTTGTCGGACAGCGTCGAGATATCGGCGATGCCCGGGTTCGCGATCGAAAGTTCCGCGAATGGAACATCGCTTTCAACGACAACGGCCCGGTTCATCGGAACGTTGAGTGCTTCACTGGCCTGGCCCTGCATGACGCGCAGGACTTCGGCGGAGACCGGCGTCAAAGCCGTGGATGCGAGAATCGCACCAAGATAACCTGCTACCAGGAGTCGTTTCATGTTCATGTGATCTGCCCTTTCGACCACGCCTCGTTTGGGTCTTGAACGCCCTTATTCGAGGGAGAATGAACCAGCCTTGGTTTTTTTGCAAGAATCAATGCTTTGGAGCAATTTGTTGATGTGGATAAACTGCAACAGGTCGCAACGGGTTGGAAAAATGAAAGGGCGCGGCCCCAGATCATGTGGCCGCGCCCTGTGGTTGAGTGGCGGAAAGATCACTCCTGGCAGGGGATCACGACATCCGTGTCGACCAGCACGCCACCGCTGCGCTGTTTGGCGTAGCAGACCTTCTTCTCTTCGACCTTGACCTCGGGCGCGATAACCTCCTCGACGATGCCGAGCATCGCGTTGGTGTCGGTTTCCACAGTCCCGTCAACGGTTTCGGACGCATCGCGGGCCAGTGACAGGGTGAGGCGGCCTGTGGCCTGCGCCTGCGCGAGGCGTGCAACCTGGTCCGGCGTCGCTGCCACTGTTACTGTTTGCGCAACGGTTCCCGAGCTGGCCTGACCCTCGTTGATCGCGTTGTCGACGGCGATCACAAGGATCGCGCTTTCAATCTGACGGGTCATCCCGCCCTCGACCCCCGAGACGTTCCCGGTCCAGAGGATGTCGATGAAGTCATCCGGTTTGACGAAGTTCGAGATGCCTGAATCCATCCCGACCCGGATCGCGAAGGCGCGTTTGCCCTTTTCCAGCTTGGACGTCAGGCTGGCAAGTTCGCCGGGCTCGGTGACGCGGCTGGCCAGGACCGGCTCGAACGCCTCTGTCGAGCGCATGATATAGCGCGGGCCGTCGGCGTTTTCCGGAAACAGCGCTGCCTTGTCGCGGAAGATCGATTCCGGAAGCGACTGTTCCGGCCAGTAGATCAGCTGGACATCTTCCTCGGCGAGAGCGTCGCCATAGGCCTTGGGCTTGGAGAAGACGTAAACCTCGACCAGCTTGCCGGCCTTGGCGTTGAAGGCCTGCTCCTGCCGGAGTGCGCCTTCAAGATCTGACATGTAACCCTGGATCATGTAGACGGCCATGCCGGCAAGGGCCATGCCGACAAGAAGGACCAATGCGAATACTGCTCTCATAATAACCCTCTGATTGCTGGGGACGTCACTTGAAGTACCGTCTTGCCCCGGCGGTTGTTCTAATGTGACAAGGGCGCCCCATCAAGGCAATGGATGGGCGCCCCCGTGGTATTGATGTGTTCCCGAGATCAGTCTTGCGGGATCATCTTCCCATACTCTGCAACCTCGTCGCCGACAAACTCGGCAAGGTTCGAAACGGGAGAGACAAGCATGGGTGCGATCAGCATCGCCATCGTCACCACGCCAGCCGAGAGAACGACGAAGTCGACTGAAACGGCGCCGTCTTCCTCACGCAGCATATCCAGCAGTTGGTTCATCGGGTCCTCCGCCACGGGGTCAACTGTTCAACCTCAGGTATTGTGAGCGTGGAATAAGGCGAAAGTTCAGCGGATGTCGGGCAGTAGGTGGGTCGCAGCGCCGAATTCTACAGAGATGAGGTGAACACAGCGGCCGATGCGGTGCAAAGAAGAAGGCCGCACTTCTTGCGAAGCGCGGCCTGTATTCAGGTCCTGTGACCCGAGTTCGATCAGCAGGTGGTGCCGTTCGAGGTCATGCAGGTCTTGGCGTCGTTCAGTTCGGTGCCGATCTGGGCAGCCAGGTTCGAAACGGCCGGACGGACGAAGTTGAAGATCAGCAGGCCGAGGCCCACGACGGCGGCGGTCAGAACCACCCAGTCAACGGTCACGGCGCCAGCTTCGTCTTTCAGGAAAGCGGAAATCTTGGTCATGGTATTGTCCCTTTCTAAGGTGTTCAGGTCTCTGCAACCGTTCCGATCTGGCCGTCATCCCTGCCGTCTTCGTTCGGTATGGGAATATATAGCCGGGCAATCGTGGCAGGATTTGGGACTGCGCGGGGAATTTCTTAGCCAAGCGTTAAAATCGAAAAGATTCAATTAAGGCATTGAAAAATAACGAAAGATTTTCCTGCTATTGATCGTTTTTGAACGGCCGCAGCTGATTTCGGGGGAAATCCCAGGGATTCTTGCGTCTTTAAGACAGAATCACTCGCCCGAATAGCGTTTGCGGAGGCCCGGTCCGACCGTTTTGGTTGCAGGCAGATTCGGCGGGGCGAGAGGCTGGGACTGCGCGATTTCCGGGGCGGGATCCAGGGAAAGCCCGGTCCCCGGACATGGGATTGGCCGCGCCTCTTGCGAAGCGCGGCCAATGGATGAGGCTGAGGCCCGAGTTCGATCAGCAGGTGGTGCCGTTCGAGGTCATGCAGGTCTTGGCATCGTTCAGCTCGGTGCCGATCTGTTCGGCGAGGTTCGAGACGGCCGGGCGGACGAAGTTGAAGATCAGGAGGCCGAGTCCCACGACGGCGGCGGTCAGAACCACCCAGTCAACGGTCACGGCGCCAGCTTCGTCTTTCAGGAAAGCGGAGAACTTGGTCATGATGCGGATCCTTTTCAGAAAGGGGTTCAGATGCCTTGCAACCGTTCCGACCTGGCCACTGGTATTGCCATCGTCGTTCGGCATGCTGCAACATAGCCGGTCAATCGTGGCAGGATTTGGGACGATACGCGGAATTTCTAGGTCATTTGCTGCGAAAGTGGAAATTTGCTAACATTTTGTAAACTATACCTAAAGGCTGAATTCTCGTGAGTCGGGGGCGCCCCGATGATCGCCGAAGCCAAGTTCCCTGGCCGGAGTCGTGACGGACGGCCAAGCCAGAAGGCCAAAACAACCCAAGGTTGATTCGACGCGGATCCAACGGAAGCCGAAGGGAGTCGGTCGGGCGATCGGTCGGGACCTGGCCCCACCCGCGGACGTATCATCCTGAATCAAACTGGCCGCACTTCTTTCGAAGCGCGGCCAGCAGGTGGGGCATCAGCCCCGAAGGGATCAGTTGCAGGTGGTGCCGTTCGAGGTCATGCAGGTCTTGGCGTCGTTCAGCTCGGTGCCGATCGACTCGGCCAGGTTCGACACGGCCGGGCGGACGAAGTTGAAGATCAGGAGGCCGAGGCCCACGATCGCGGCGGTCAGAACCACCCAGTCAACGGTCACGGCGCCGGCTTCGTCTTTCAGGAATGCGGAGAAGTTGGTCATGGTGTGGTCCCTTTCTTGGGTGGTTCAGGTGTGTGGACCGGGTCGTTCGGGCAGTCAGTCGGGCCGCGTGCGATCGGTATGGCGGCATATGGCCCACGAAACGTGGCAGCAGTTTGGACTTCCGCCGTCCATTTCGCGAAGGTCGGCTGAAACCGTGCAGATGCCTCTCAAGGCACTGAAAATAAATTAAAGATTCCCTAAGATTGTGCTGTTGCGATGCGGCTAAACCGTGGTTTTTTGGCCAAATCGGGCAGAATTGCCATTTTTGTGCGGGAAAAGTTCTGGTCGCTGCGGCGCGAACCTGCGACTTTCGGGCAAAACAACAAGGCGAGCAGGCCCCGCAAATGCGGAAACATTCATGGATCGCAGCGATTCTCTGCGCGGTTGCCCCATTGGCAGCAGCGGCAGACGATTTCAGTTTCAAGCGTGTCAAGGTGGGCGAGGGCCTGCCGGGCAAGCGGATCACCGTGCAGATCGACCCGGAAGAGCAGGCGCGGTACCTGGCCGCCCTGCCGAAGGTCGATCCGAACCCGGTGCATGAGCACGAAGAGCCAAAGGCCGCCGATGACGCGATCGACACGCCTGGGCCGGCCCCGTCTTCGTCTTATGCCTGGTACTGGGACAAGGTTCCGGCAGGCATCGGCGATGCGGCTGATCGGTTCGACGTCGCGATGGCGTCGCTGACCCAGGGGCCGGACGGTCAGTCGGTCCGCGCACCGCGATTGCAGCACATGCAGGAAGTCGCGGACGAATACGGCAAGGACATCCTGCGCGCGACGCTGGACACCAACGTCTCGCCCGCGCTGGTGTTGGCGGTCATCGGCATCGAAAGCGCGGGGCGGTCTGATGCGGTGAGCTCGGCCGGGGCGGTGGGGCTTATGCAGCTGATCCCGGCTACGGCCGAGCGGTTCGGCGTGAAGGACTCGGCCGATCCGGTGGAGAATATCAAGGGCGGTGTGGCCTATCTGGACTGGCTGTTGAAGGAATTCGACAACGACCCGGTCATGGTGCTAGCGGCCTACAATGCGGGCGAGGGTGCGGTGCGGGAGAACGGCGGCGTGCCGCCCTATGCCGAAACGCGGGACTATGTGCCGAAGGTGCTGGCGGCCTGGCAAGTGGCGCAGGGGCTTTGCGTAAGCCAGCCGATGCTGGTCACGGACCCCTGCGTATTCCGCACGGATATCGCGGGATTATAGGGCCGGGGCGTCAGACGAAGACGTCGGCCCATTCGGGGTGCTTCCGCCGCGTCGCGTTCACGAACGGGCAAAGGGGAACGACCTTGAAGCCATCCGCCCTGGCCGCATCTACCAATGCCTGAACCAGCGCGAGCCCTGCGCCGGTGCCCCGGAAACTGTCCGGGACGCCGGTGTGGTCGGCAATGATCAGGGTCGGCGTGGTGATGGAATAGGTCAGCTCTGCCTCTTCCCCGCCGTTGCGGATCACGAAGCGACCCTTGGTCGCCCCGTGTTCGCGGGTGACAATGTGGTCAGCCAACGATTGTTGCCTCCGTTGCGGCGCGGAGTTCGTCTTCCGTGACGCCGGGGGCGAGTTCCACGATATGCAGGCCCTTCTTGCCGACATCGAGGACGCCGAGGTTGGTGATGATCCGGTCCACCACGCCCTTGCCCGTCAGGGGCAGGGTGCATTCGCGCAGGACCTTGGATTCGCCGTGCTTGGACGTGTGGTCCATCACCACGACAACGCGGCCCACACCTGCGACGAGGTCCATCGCCCCTCCCATGCCCTTGACCAGCTTGCCGGGGATCATCCAGTTTGCAAGGTCGCCGTTTTCGGCCACTTCCATCGCGCCGAGGATCGCCATGGCGATCTTGCCACCGCGGATCATGGCAAAGGACTGCGCGGAATCGAAATAGGCGGTCTGCGGCAGCTCGGTGATGGTCTGCTTGCCAGCATTGATCAGGTCGGCATCCTCCTCACCTTCGTAAGGGAACGGTCCCATCCCGAGCATCCCGTTTTCGGATTGCAGGGTCACGTTGACGCCCTTCGGGATATAGTTCGACACCAGCGTCGGGAT
>Ga0075154_10001145_pt1 | contig 19618 bp, 17 predicted proteins | sample JI71714BDNA_FD_70965 | JGI IMG/M metagenome (GOLD analysis project Ga0075154, IMG submission 70965) | Wastewater effluent complex algal communities from Wisconsin, to seasonally profile nutrient transformation and Carbon sequestration -... | ecosystem: Engineered > WWTP > Effluent > Algae...
ACATCACGGTTGCCGGGCGCCACTTCTTGGCATTTCTGCACAAGATCGAAGGCGCGTTTACCATCGAGAGCGGCGGTTGCCCATTCATTGCGCAAGACGTAGTAGCGTCCGCGAAAGCCAATAATTCCGCCCTTGAAAAATAGCCCGATAATGTCGTTTTCGTTCTTGTCCAAAATACTATCGCAGATAGACGTTACTCGGTCAATCTTTCGCAAGAAACGTTCATCCATGCGCTTGTCGCGGGTATTGGTCGAAATCTCCCACCAGTCCACCATCGCATCCAAGAAATACCCCACCGGATGATGAGGATACGCCACAATCACCTTTTGAAACTCGGCACTGGCGCTGTCAAATTCTAAATTGTAAATATGGCGAACACCGGTGCGTACCGCCACGTCAGCGTCAGACCGCATAAGCGCCCACTGCGCCGGAGCGGGCGATACATTCATCAAAGCAAGCACAGCACACAGCGCAAAAAATATGCGCGGCGCGGGCAAAGCAAGCATCCTGAGAGCAAGCGTGTTCATAATAAGGTTTTTCACAGCAACAAGAAAAGTGAATAGAAATGGTGATGACCAAACCGCAAAAAGTCAAGCAGTGATACTACATTTGTCGCTACTACGTTTGTCGCTTGTGGGGAAAGAAAAAGTTTAAGACGCGACTTGCAACGAAGATTTACGAGCCAAGACTGGCAATGTACTCCAGTACACGCTTCTTCATGGCTTCTTCAACTTCGACGTGTGCCGTGCCTTTTATCATTTCTTCAAGCTGTGGGCAGTACGACGCATAGCCTGTTTCACCCCATCGGCGGATGAGAATTTCGTAATCATTAGGGTTGGTGCTGGTCTGTGTATTCATGGGAGAAGTCTTTCGATAAGAATGGTAAAGAAAAAGTAAACGCCAAAACGTGATGAAATCAATGCTCAATGGCATTTCTACAAAATTACACTTTCTTTCTGAAAAAAGTCTGTCTTATCAATGAAACTTTTGTCATAAACCTGCGTTTACCTATTAAAGGAAAAAACATACTATATTCTTACATTATTTTTTTTATTATATTTTTCTATTTTAAGGTGTAACTATGAAAAAACAATATGCTTCTGCATTGCTTCTTGCAATAATTGTTGCTGTAATGCCAATGATTTTGGCAGCAAATCCAACAAATACTCCATCATCATCTGCTTCTGAGATTCTGACCCTCCGCAAAGAGATTGGTTACCCGCAATGGGCGGTGAAACAACAAATCGAAGGCACGTTTGAAATGATTGTGTACGTGACGGAAAGCGGAGAAGTTTCGATGGTCAATTTTGACGCATCTGACCTGTCTCCTTCACTTACGCGGCTTATGGCTGAAGTATCGCAAAAAATCTACGCGCACCGCTTCTCAGGCGAGCTTGCTGGGCAGACCATACGCATTCCTTTTCGCTTTTCACTGACAAAGTAAGTAAAAACTTACGAATACAACCAGTTCAATCTTTCTCTGTCCAAGACCTTATCTGAAATGAAAACAACTCAGACAGTAATAAACAAACCGACTAAAAGGCTTTTCGGTATTTTACTTACGGCAACAATTTTATTGCTTATACCTCTTTCATTACAACTCACGATTGGCACGGGAGTTGACGGGCAAGGCTTTAATTGGCAGTTAGGCGACTTCGTCATTGCTGGGTTTCTGTTATTTGGCACCGGATTATTATTTGAACTTGTGTTACGGAAAGTACAGGGTACCCAAAAAAGAATTCTTATTTGCGGAGCAATTTTATTAGCGTTCTTATTGATTTGGGCTGACCTTGCAGTGGGAATTTTCAATATCCCAGGTTTTTCAGGAAGTTAAGCCACAAATCAAAGTAATACCAAGCTGCGTATATCAGTAGTGCATTAAGATATTCTAAGTTCAAGCAGAAAAAAAGAACTTAACCCCCTTAGCATACACAAATTAACTCAAATTGGTATTAGACAAATATCTGACTTGTTACAAGAAAACAAGAGGCTGTTCCATTCACGCGATGAAACAGCCTCTTGCTTTTTAGCTCTTTTGATTGTCGTGGAAGCGTAACGTTACACTTCTTCGTACATTTTTTCAATTTTGTCCGAGAATTTCTTTTCGACCACGTGGCGGCGAACATTCAGCTTGGGTGTGATTTCACCGTCTTCGACCGTAAACGCACGTTCCATCAGGGTAAACTTCCGAACTTTCTCAAATTTTGCAAAATTAGCTTGCAGTGTATCTACATCGCGCTGAATAGCTTGCAAGAGCGCATCGCTTTGCAGAAGCGAATACGTGTCGGGGTAGGAAAGACCATTCATCGTTGCGTACTCTTTCACATACTCAAAGTCCGGTACAATCAGCGCCGTGCAGTATTCGCGCTTGTCGCCCAGCAAAACAATTTGGTCAATAAAACGACTCTGCGTGAGCGTATTTTCAATCGGCTGCGGTGCAATATTTTTTCCACCACTTGAGACAAAGATATTTTTCTTGCGGTCGGTAATAACGAGGTTCCCTGCCGGATTGATAACGCCAATGTCTCCCGTATGCAGCCAGCCTTCGTCATTGATGACAGCTTTTGTGGCTTCCTCGTCGTGGAGATAACCGCGCATGATATTGGGTCCTTTTGCCAAAATTTCACCGTCTTCCGCAATTTTGATTTGCACGTTGAAAAGCGGCTTTCCGACTGTGCCAATCGCAGGTGCAGCTGCTCGCGTTACGGTGAGCACAGGCGAAGATTCGGTGAGACCATATCCTTCCAGAACCGTAATACCGGCTGCGTAGAAAAATTCAGCGAGATCCTTCGGCAGCGCAGCACCACCGGAGATAAAGGCGCGAAGCCGTCCGCCGGTGCGCTCACGAATTTTACCAAAGACTAAACGGTTCGCTGCGGCATATTGCGCCGACAGCACAGGTGATGGCTTTTTGCCTGCAAGAGTCAGCCCAACATATTTTTTGCCAACACCGATTGCCCAATGAAAGATTTTTTGCTTTGCGGGAGTATCTTTTTCAATTGCCGTTACAATACGTCCATGAATCCGCTCAAAAAGGCGCGGCACGGCGGTCATGTAGGTTGGGCGAACTTCTTTCATATTCTCAGCGACGGTCTCAATGGAAACCGCGAAAGCGACGGTTGCGTGGCACGCAAAAAGCGTGTAATAGCCTGTTGTGCGCTCGTAGGCGTGGCAAAGCGGCAGAAACGAGAGCAGTAAATCTTTGTCGCCAATGTCAATCGCGTCCGATGAGCCTTCGACGTTACTGACAAGATTCGTATTCGTCAGCATCACGCCTTTCGGGTTACCCGTCGTGCCACTGGTGTAAATGAGCGTGACGAGGTCGTCGGGGTTGGAAGCGGCACATTCACTTTCAAACCAAGCGCGGCGCTCTGCTTGCGCCATAGAAGCTGCGCCAGTGCGCACAACGTCGGCAAACTTGAGAACATTTGGCTCATCAAGCTCCACGTCGTCGTTCATGACGATAATATGCTCCAGTTTTGTTAATTCATTGCGGACTTTGAGCAGTTTATTGAGTTGAAACTTATTCGAGACAATGATAATTTTTGCTTCGCAGTGATTGAAGATATAGGATTCTTGAGCAGAGGTCATCGTTGGGAAAATCGGTACATCAATCCCGCCCATACCGATAATAGCAAAGTCCGAAACAACCCATTCTATGCGGTTTTCTGAGACAATACCGACTTTATCGCCACGCCCCACGCCGAGCGTTCGCAGTCCCGCGGCGAAGTTTTCGGTGAGTTCGCGGAGTTCGTCGTACGTCATGCCGACATACTCTTTTCCGACTTTGCGCATATAGACAAACTTAGAAGAATCGCCTCTATCAAGCGCAGTATTCAGGGCGCTATAATGGTTTGTGACCTGCACAAACATTTGCGGAATAGTGACAAATCGCTGACGCATAACACACTACGGTTAAGGGTGAAAGGGAACACACACGAATTACTTGCTTCTGAAGAACACAAAAGAAATGCTTGCGAACTTATTACGGAAAAAGAATATAGCCAAGTAAAATTTTTATCCCCAGCACCGTAGGAGAGACAGCGCTCTATACCTCCGTCGCCGATGCCTTTTCCTCGCCCGACAAAAGCGAATGAAAATGATACACCGCCACGCCGGAATCACTGATTTCCAGACGCGCCCAGCCCTTTATGACCAATTTTTCTAAGCAGTCTTCTGCTTGCGTGGGCGTGAGTACGAGTTTAATAGCGACATCACTGGCTGTAAGTTTATTATGGAGGCTTTTGGCAAGATGGAGAATTTCATTTTCAAGTGTCCCGTGCGCCTGCTCTTTTCGCTCGTTGGTGGCGCGAAACCACAGTGCAACGCCCAGTACACACGGTGCAAGACCAAAGGCAACAAAGAGAAACACATCCGACGGGGTAATTTTCGGCGGGGCATCATCGGGAAACATATTTATCAGACCACCAAGCATAAGAAACACGCCGAAAAGCACCAGCAGCACAGACATTGTGTATTTGAGTGGAGTTTTGATGGAGGTTGATTGCATTTGCTCACCTGCGGAAGTTAAAAGTGGAGAAACCGTTTCAAACGCAAAGCGCCGGTAGTCATTGTGGCGAATACCGGCGCTGTATCATTTTGTCATCAATTAGTTCAGAATTTCAAAAATGCCGGCAGCGCCTTGACCGCCACCAATGCACATTGTTACCATGCCATAGCGACCGCCACGGCGTTTTAACTCGTGGATAAGCTGTACGCTGAGTTTTGCACCGGAGCAACCGAGCGGGTGTCCGAGAGCGATAGCGCCACCATTGACGTTCAGTTTTTCGGTCGGAATCTTGAGTTCGCGCACCACCGCAAGCGCTTGTGCGGCGAATGCTTCGTTCAGCTCAAAAAGGTCAATATCTTCAAGGCGCAAGCCCGCTACTTTGAGCACTTTTGGCACTGCTTCGATAGGACCGATGCCCATGATTTCGGGTGCTACGCCGGATGTAGCAAAGGCAATAAAGCGTGCAAGCGGCTTTGCACCGACTTCGCGTGCTTTGTCGGCACTCATCATCACCACAGCAGCCGCACCATCGCTGAAGGGCGACGCATTGCCTGCTGTTACCGAACCGTTGAGTTTGAAAGCCGCTGGGAGCGTAGCGAGTTTCTCTACCGTTGTATCAGCGCGGACAAGTTCATCCGTTGCAAATTCCATTGTGCTACTGACTAAGCCCTTGCCGTTGAGTTTATCAATGCGAACCGACACGGGGACAACTTCTTCTTTGAATTTGCCTTCGGCAATTGCTTTTGCCGCTTTGGCATGGCTGTCGGCTGCGAATGCGTCTTGGTCGGCGCGAGAAATTTTCCACTGGTCGGCAACGCGCTCTGCGGTCAAACCCATGTTCATATACACGCCCGGACGCTTGTCAACAGCATTCATGTTCATAGATGGCTTATTGCCAGACATGGGCACCATGCTCATCGATTCGGCACCACCGGCGACAACGCACTCGGTCATACCGCTCATAATGGACTGTGCACCCAGAGCAATCGTCTGCAAGCCGCTTGCACAGAAGCGATTGACGGTCATAGCCGAAACACTATCGGGTAAATCTGCTAACAGTGAAGCAACACGAGCAAAGTTCAAGCCTTGCTCACCTTCGGGCATTGCGCAACCAAGAATGACATCCTCAACAAGTTTCGGGTCAATATTGGCGCGTTTGACGGATTCTTTGATAACGAGTGCCGCGAGGTCATCGGGGCGAGTGTTTGCGAGGGAGCCTTTTTTGCCGCGTCCGACGGCAGTGCGGGCTGCGCTGACGATAACTGCTTCTGCCATAGTGATTGTGTGAAGTTGGTGTGTGAAAATAGGGGGAGGTTAGTTGCGCGTAAATAAATCTTGTCGCTCTATAATACGTTTTTTTGCTTCTTGCAAGACAGCTTCTTGGTCAAATTTAGTCAATAATTCTTTTGGCGTAAAAGAGCCGCTAAATGCTTCCAACGCAGCAAGTTGTAGTGCTTCGTCAAATGCGTCTAAAAGCTCTTCCATCAAAGCACCATCTTTGAGGTAATAGCCGCCTGCATCCTTATGTTTATTCACCTTGGCAATGTGCTTGAGCGAGTTGTAGATGGAAGCATCCCAAGAACGTGTTGTATGCTGCTCCACGTGTTGTTTGATGAGATGAATAAGCAAGATAACGCAATAGCTGTGGATTTTATTGATTTTATCTTCTTTTGCCATTTCTTCCATCTCTCCGATGAGGAGCAGTGCGTCCTGATAGCGCTGCGTTTCGATATATTCTCTCAGTTGCAAGATTTCATCCATATCTCTTTACCTCAAATTCGCGTGGCTTGTTCATCAACGATAAGTTTCATTGCTTTGTCCAGGATTGCTTGCTTATCGAATTTTTTCTGTAAATCCTGCACCGAGATAACGCCACCAAAGGCTTCTAATGAAGCGCGTCCGAGTGCATTTTTATAGGCGCGTTCCAGTATTTCGGTCATTTCTGCGTGAGAAAGATAAAAACCACTGGTTTTACGCCGTTTGTTCGTATCGGCAATTTGTTCCACCGAATTTTCAACAGATAAATCCCACGACACCGTTGTACGCTCTTCCGCGACTTGCTTAATAAGATGGATAAGAAGAATCGTGGCATAGCTTTTAATTTTTGCAAACTTGTCCGATACTGCCATATCTTCCATTTCCTCAATAAGCAAGAGCGCATCGCCGTAGCGCTGCGTTTCTAGGTAATCTCTCAGTTGCAAGATTTCGTCCATGAGCGTATTTCCTTTTCCAAGCCGATTGTTGATATGCCAACTATCTCTAATTTACGCAAACTGTTCCAAAATCCTAACATCATTATCGTACAAAAGACGAATATCATCAATTCCCGTGCGAAGAAGCGTTACGCGCTCAATACCCATGCCCCATGCAAAGCCGGAATATTCTTCGGGGTCAATACCGCCTGCTTTCAGAACGTTAGGATGTACCATGCCGCAACCCAAGATTTCAAGCCAGCCGGAGTATTTACAAATACGGCAACCCTTACCACCACAAAGAAAGCAGGTAATGTCCATCTCGGCGCTTGGCTCGGTGAAAGGAAAGAACGACGGACGGAAGCGGTATTGAAGTTCTTTTCCGCCAAGCATCGGACCGTAAAACTGCTGGGCAAATGAAACAAGTGTTCCTTTCAATTCTGCCAGACTGACATTTTTGTCAATATACAAGCCCTCAAGCTGGTGAAATTCCGCAAGCGACCGAGCGCTAATTGCCTCATTGCGATAGACCCGTCCGGGCATAACGGCGCGAATAGGTGGTTTTTGTGATTGCATCAGGCGCACCTGCACAGGCGAGGTATGTGTCCTAAGCAAGATATCATCACGCTTGGAGCCGTCTTTATGGGTCGCTTCCATGAAGAACGTGTCTTGCATATCCCGCGCCGGATGGTCGGGCGGGAAATTCAGCGCCTCGAAATTATGCAAATCATCTTCCACTTCGGGACCTTCGGCAACAGCAAAACCCATCCGATTAAAAATCGCCAACATTTCGTCAAGTGTTTGGTTAATCGGGTGCTTTGGTGCATGGCGCAAGCGTCGTCCGGGCAGCGTCAGGTCAAGCGTGGGTGCGGATGCCGCTTGTACGCTTGTTTCTTCTGAAAGTCGCTTGAATTCTGATTCGGCAAGCGTTTTGAGAACATTTAGTTCTTTGCCGACCGCCGGTTTGTCTTCTTTGGGAACATCGCGCAGGCGCTCGGTCAGTTCTGCCAATGTTCCTTTGCGAACAAGGTGTTTCAGACGAAAATGTTCTATTTGTTCTTTGCTCGGTGCCGTGCCGAGACGTTGAAGGTCTTCTTCGATAACCGTGCGGAGGTGCGTAATTTCTTGAAGCATAAATACAAAACCTGATTAAGAATGTGAGAGATTACTTGGTGTCAAAAGGATCGATGGGAAAGCGCTTTGTTACTATGCTGCGTGTGATACTGTACGTGAGCAAGCCTATGGGACCCAGCATAAAGGTCAAAAACAAAAAAGGTAGCGTGAACCAGCGAGTGATACCGCGCTTCTCCGCATCGGTGCTTATCCACAACCCTGTCATCAAATCAAACGCAAGGTAATGCACCCAGCCCGCTAAAAGTGCTTCGGGCATTTGGAAGAGAAGTGTTACTTCGCGTAGGCTCCCGAAGCCGCCCCCATTCTGAACTGCGCCGCCCATGTAGCGAATAATCAAGTACGCATATAGTGTGCTCAAAAGCAGCACTACCCCACTAAAGGCAAGCGTCCGTGCGTGTTGCCAGCGCGGTGCAATGACAATAATCACCCAGCCCACAAGAGCAATGGTGCTGGCAAGCGAGAATATCTGCTCGTTGGTCATGGGGAATCAATCCTTAAAAGAGTGACAGGAAAGAAAATATTTAGTGCGAGCGAGTAAGGAAGAGGCGTGCGGAACTTCCGACCATACCGGAGAGTAAGCCCAACAAGGCAGCGAAAAGAAGCGATACCACCACCATCACCCATCCCATGCCGTGTGCGGCATTCCGCGCAATGATGTTGACAACTGCTTCGAGCATCCGTGCAGTTTCTGCCGAGGCAAGAGTATAGCTTGTTACCACAAGGATTCCCCATGCTAATACCATTTGTAGCGTACACTCAAGATACGCCCGCGAAGGCAGGAAATATGCGTACACAAGCGGCACCACGAGTGCATACTGCCAGCCGATGAGAGCATGAATACCGGCAATGGCAATCGTAGCAATCAAAATGTGGGGCGTGTTCAGGCGCAGCCAGTAAGGGGTTTGCATAGAGTCGAGTCAAAAAGTGGTTTAAGCAAAAAGTAGTTTAAGCAAAAAGCGGGGAAGTTCTTAGTTGTTTCGTCCGGTTTTTCCGTCCACCGGCTTAAACACTGTTGTTGGGAGTTTCGGAGGGGCAAGTGTCGGGATAACAGGATCAATAAGTGTCTTTTGTTGCGGCTTGGGGCGACTCACAAAGCGCGGACGCGGCTTTGTGGTGTCGTTTTTTGTGAGCGCCGTAGAAGTCACTGCTGCCGTATTCGCTTGTGCGTTTGCGCTTTGTGAAGAAGCTGTTGGCGGAGCAGAAGCCGTTGGCGAGGAAGTTGTATTTGTGGGTGCAGAAGCAGCTTGATTGTTTGTAGGTGCGGTGGTGTTTGCCGCAGGCTGGCTGCTGGGTGGCGCAGCCTCAAGGATTCGTGCTAATGCGGGGTTACTGGAAGAGCTAATGACCGTGCCGCGTGCCGCATCGCGCACAATCCGCACATCTCGCACCACAACACCTTTTTCGCCGAATTGCTCAAGTGTCCTTCCGTTCAGCGTAAAGGAGACACCGCCGGCATTGCCAAGCGAAAAGGAAAAACTCCTTGCGGCAGCCCAGCGATAGATTTTTCCGGCTTCCATAGTAAATTGCTCGTTCCGCTTTTTATCCATAACGATGCTAAGCCATGCGTTTTCAATAGCGCGTGCTTCCAGAATCATACTGTCGGAACTTTGCGCAAACGACACGGCTGCAGTATCGCGCATAGAAGACGGCTTCACGGCTTCAGCGATAATACGAAGCGGGCGTGTGAGCATCGTATCATCGGCTTTCCTCGCTACGGGCGGCGCTATCCACACCAAGTAGCCGACTACTGCGAGCAAACATCCCACAGCAGCATAAATGCCCGCCAGAATACGTTGATTGCGGCGTTTTTGGTCGGAGAAATATCCGGGAGTAAAGACATTTTCGGGCATTGAAAGCGGTGAGACTTGCTCGGTCGGCTGAGCCTGAAAACGCTGTGCTTCGGGCTTGTCACCAAGATTGATCTCGGGTTCGGGGATATTCAAAAATTGGGAGTACGTGCGCACAAACGAGCGCATATAGGTAGGCGGTAGCGCTTGAAAGTTACCATGTTCGATAGATTCAATCACGCGAACACCTATCTTGGTGAGTTTGGAGACCTCATCAATACTGAGATTGCGCTGCTGACGCGCAGAACGGAATATTTCACCGACAGCGTTCATGAACGGGAAGAAACGGTGCGTAAAAGGGGTGCTTCCAAGGGATTATCACAATAGCACACTATTCCAATATACAAAAATCTTACCAAATTTTTGCCAAAAACATAACGGATGGGTACTGTACAGCAGCAAGCCTGTATGCGGATTAGAAGGCAGAAATCACCTCAAACCACAAAAAAGAATTGGATAGTTTGTTGATTTTTCCGCACTATCCGCTTCGCCGTCTCTACAGCAAAGCCATGAGGCAATGAAAAAAAGGTTGAAAAACTCCTTGCAGTCGGTCGTATTGCTGCGTAAATTGGTAAATTGTTACAGTCCCCAAATCATCTTCTCTTGACTGCCTGTCTTTGATTCTTGCTCATGAACGAACCACCACATAACGCTTTTCCCCTTGACGAGGAACGTGCAGACGAGCGTTCTCAGGACAATAATCCACACACTCCCTCGGGTGATGGTGTTCTTGATACACCACCACATCTCAGCACACCACCGAGCGCGGAGGCAGCATCCGTGACGCAGCCAACGCCAAACGGACATTCTGAGGCTCTCCAAGAGAGTAACATCTTTTCTAATGTTCCTTCTGCTATACCTTCTGCCGTGCCAGAGCAAGCCCATGAGGAAATATCGGAGAAGAACGGTGTTTTCGTCGATGTGCCGGAAATTCCCGCAGCGAAGGAAGAACCATTTGCTCATGCAAAATATGGTTTTGCGGCAGTGGTCAGTATTTTTTTGATGTATCAGTTTGCGGGCGGGGCATTGCATTCTGCGGCGCGAAACCACTCCGGTGCGTTTGAGATTGTTCTCCAAGGTCTTGGGCAACTACTCTTCATGCTCACACCGTCAATTATTGTCATGCGGTATTCGCCGCTCAAGATGCAAGGACTTACGCGCTCCGGCGGTGAAGTAACGGCGTTACAGTGGGCATTTGGACTGCTGGGGATTTTCGGCATACAAATTTTCGATGCAGGATTTATTGCGTTGCAAGAACGTCTGGTGCCATCGTTTATGATGCCTGTTTATCAGCAACTACGGGCATGGTCGGATATGGTCGAGCAGTTCTATCGTACGTCATTTGCCGGCACGACCCCGTGGGAAGCTGTACGGGCGCTGCTCATAGGTGCCGTTGTGCCGGCGTTTGCAGAAGAAATTTTGTTTCGTGGTCTGCTCCAGCGCTCGCTCGAAGAAGTCTATCCTCTTCGCCGCGCCATCTTGGTAACAGCAATAATTTTCGGCATTTTGCATTTCAATCCGCTTTCTGTCCTGCCTCTTATTTTGATTGGCGCATATCTGGGATTTTTGGCATATTACACCCAAAGTCTAGCGCTTCCGATTGTCGCTCATTTTTTGAATAACGCTATTGCTATTGTCGCTCTGTACGCACCAAGTCAGGGTGTAGAGATGTCTCCTTACGGAATATCTCTGGGACGCGCTTTGTTACTTGCGTTCTTTGGCGCAATGCTCTTGGTGGGCGCATATCTACTTATGCGACGGCTCACCCCTCAAATGCCAATAACGACAGCGCAGCGCAATAACCCGCTTGAAACCAGCGCAGCATAAGCACAACTGCATAGCAGAACAACAATAAGCAGAACAACAATAAATAACTTCACATTTCTCGAACATTTTCTTCAGACAAACCCCATGATGAGAAACACTTTTCCCATGTTACGGCTCTTGGCAGGAGCGCTCGTGATAACGCTTGCCATCGGGCTTGCGGACTGCACCAAAGGGAAGCGCGACGACGACCCGATAGACGACCCGCAGCTATCAAGCAAATCCCGTGAAGAGCTTGCCGAAGAAGTACGCCGCCTGACCATTACCGCAAGCGAAAAAGACAGCCTTTTTAATGAAGTGGTCGAGACGACTAAATTCATCAGCGAGGTCTATACTGAAATTTCCTCGCTCTCCGGCGAACTGAACACACGCGGCGTAGAACAAAAATCGCCCGATTATCGCCAGGAAATTACCAAAAAAATCCAGCTTCTTTCCAAAAAGATGTCGGACAACGAAAAGCGTTTGAAGGAGAACCAATCACGTATTCAGGAACTCAAGAAAAGCAATACCAAATTTGCGAATCAAATTGCCAGCTACGAGCAGGTGATAGCGGACTTGAACGTGATTATTCAAACACAAAAAGAGGAAATTGGCGGCTTGAACGTGAAAGTAGCAGAACTGAGCGGCAAAGTAGCCTCGCTCACCGAAGAAAAAGCTGTGCTGAACGACCAAGTTTCGACGCTTACCGAAGAAACGAATACGTGTTACTACGTCGTCGGGACGCAAAGTTTTCTGGAAGCGAACAAAATTGTTGACCGCAAAGGCGCTGTGCTTGGCTTTATCGGCGGACAGCGTGTGCCGAACAGCAATCTGAATATGAGCGCTTTCACGGCTATCAACATCACGCGCCAAACCGAAATTGGTTTGCCGGGTACGCTCAATGAAATTGTTTCCTCGCATAATCTCCAATACGTGAAGGTATCGGAAGACAAAAAGAAACTTACGATTACCGACCCAAAAAAATTCTGGCAAACCTCGCGGTACTTGATTGTCATTATTGACGGATAAAAAAGGAACCGCAAGCGCTTGTCCGCTTAGCAGCGAAAACAGAAAAGCCCCTTCATCATTTCGTAATGAAGGGGCTTTTTATTGCGGTAATGCCTTGCTGAAAATGTTCAGGCGAATGTTCTGACGAATTTTCAAACATTTTTTCTGTAAATTACGACCAATGACACCAACAATTCATTTTGTGTTCAATTTGTTAGACTATTTCTTCGGAGATTCCAATGGCAAAAGCGACTGTATCGAAATCCAAGAGCGTTCCGGCGAAAAGCGCCCCCGCGAAAAGCGCATCACCAAAAGCTCCTTCCAAAGCTCCATCAAACGTTTCATCAAAAGCACCCGCGCCCGCTTCGGTGAAAGCGCCTGTTAAAGCCTCGGCAAAGTCAGCTCCTGCAAAAAAAGCAGCACCGACAAAAAAAACAGCACCCGCAAAAAAGTCTCCGCCTAAGCAAGTTCCTACAACGAGCAGCTATCCTTCACAGACTACCTCGCCACTCGTGGAAGCATACATGGGCAAAAAGACCCAACTGAAAGTGGGAAATAAAATCCATCGCACCAAGATACTTTGCACGTTTGGTCCTGCGATTGCCTCGAAAGAAAAAGTGAAACAGCTCATCGAGGTTGGTGCAACCGCTTTTCGCCTGAATATGTCGCACGGTTCGCATGAAGTACATTTGCAGGCAATGGAAATCATTCGCGCGGTCGAAAAAGAACTCGGTATTCACATCCCAATTCTTGCTGATGTGCAAGGTCCGAAGCTGCGTGTGGGCGATTTGACGAGCGGCGCTATCAGCATTGTGAACGGAACCGATATTTTTCTCGCCGACGAAGCCGTCTGGACAAAGCGCGGCAAGCCCGATGATATTATCCCCGTGCGCTATCCCACATTTGCTGAAGATGTCAAGCCCGGCAGTATTGTTCTCTTTGATGATGGTTTGCTGAAAATTAAAGTCCGCGATAGCAAGGATAAAGTCGTCCGGGCAATCGTCGAAAACGGTGGCTTGCTGAAATCTCGCAAAGGCATCAATATGCCGGACGTACACGTCAGTCAGCCTGCGATGACCGAAAAGGATAAAAAAGACATCATTTTTGCGATTGACAATAATGTAGATTACATCGCGCTTTCCTTCGTGCGTACAGCAGAGGATGTGCAGAACTCCAAAGATTATATTCGCAAACACGGCGGCACACAGTGGATTATTGCCAAAATTGAGAAGCCGCAAGCACTGGAAAATATCAAAGAAATTATTGACGTGTCCGATGGCATCATGGTTGCACGGGGTGATATGGGCGTTGAAATTCCCGCAGCCCGCGTACCGATTGAGCAAAAGCGAATCATCACGCTTTGCAACGACCAAGCAAAACCTGTCATTACAGCAACGCAGATGCTGGAGTCCATGATTCAAAATCCGCGCCCCACCCGCGCAGAAGCCAGCGACGTATCAAATGCCGTTTTTGACGGAACCGATGCAGTCATGCTTAGTGCGGAAACCAGTGTGGGTGCGTATCCGGTAGAAACAGTGTCGTATATGCGCACGATATGCGAAGAAGCAGAAGCTGAACTTTTCCGCACACAGGAAATCTCCAAAAAACGCGCTGAAGCTGCCCTCGACATCAATCTCCCCGATGCGCTTGCTGATGCCATATCGGGCGCAGTCGGCACGGTGATTCGAGAAATGAAAATTGATGCTATTGCTGCTGTAACCACTACGGGCAAAATTGCTCGCTATATGGCATCGCGTAAGTTTGTGCTACCTATTTTCGCTTTCACTCCCAGCGCATCGGTATCGCGGCGTGTGAGCCTGCTTTGGGGCGTTCAGGCGGTGCAGGTCGGCGAGACCGAATCCACCGACGAGGCGATTGAATCTGTCAAAGAAGCGCTTGTGAGCCGAAACTATCTCAAGCCGGGCGCGACGGTGGTTATCTCCATCGGTCGCCCGCTCAAAGCCCGTTCAAAAACAAATATGCTCTGTATCGAAAAGCTGAAATAGATCCGGTGAACATGGTGCAAATGCTGATAACACTGTGTTTCTTCAGCTTGTGTGCTTTTACCGGACTGTCCACTTTGATGATCTCTGCTCAGACTGCTTTTGTATTGCTCTAGGTGCTATATCATCCAAAAGAATACCCAATGACCGCAACCAAAGACCAAAACCTCGTTCACGCTACAAAACCTCAGCTTCTGGCATTCGTGCAAGGCATTATCGGCTACCCGATTGATACCTACGCCATTGTAGCTGTCTTGGAAACCTACGGACTGCGCGATGTAGATGCCCGCGAGCGCTTTGGCGCAGAAAATGTCTTTGACTTGGCAGATGATTTATTTGCAGAATTTCAGATGCGGGCAAAACGGTATCCGCACATTCCGGAACAGTCGAAAAAAAAGGCTGTTCCCGCGTGGCAAAAGTTTGTACTGTTCTACGCGAGAGGCTTGTTTTCTAACGCACCGTGGGCGCTGCAAATCGCTTCCTTGCTGCTTTTTGGCTATGCTTTTGGTATTTATGCAAAGTTTGACGGCAAGCAAGTAACCGTTGCCGGAGTGGGCATGATGCTCAGTTTTCTGGTGAGTGGCGGTTTTGTGCAGGCGCTGGGTCGCATGGCTTCGTTCTATAATGGGCAGGGCAGCTATGCACTCACGCGCCAGGCATACTATCGCATTTGGACGCTTGGCGTAGCTGCTATGGTTGTGTCGGCGTTCTTGCTTGATGGCATTAACTGGTTTATTCCTCTTTTTCCCGAAGATTTTTTGATGATTGGGCTGGCGTACTACGTCTGCTGCGGTGTCATGTCGCTTTCGCTCACGTTGTTTTACACGTTCAATAAGCACGCGGGCTTGCTCGTTTCCACGCTGGCGGGCGTGTGCGCAATGATTCTTGTGATGGAGTTCACACCCCTCAGCATATATGTGGCGCACTGGACGGGCTTCCTTGTAACGACGGCAGTGGGCTTTACTTGGATTCATTTTATCCTCAAAAAACTCACCGCCTCAATGAGTAAGCAACAGCGCGAGGTACAGCTGCCACGCTTGTCGGCACTCTTGCCGTCAGTTGCGCCATATTTTCTGGCAGGAACATTATATTTTGCATACTTGCTTACCGATAGACTCGTGAGTTGGTCGCTCACCCCCGATGGTATTTCCCTAAAACTCTGGATTCATGCCGGGTACGAGATGCTTCTGTTGTGGGCTTTTGGCGCATTTTCCTTCATGCTGCCGCTCTTGGAATATATCGGCGATGATTTTGCGGTAAGGATTCAGCGCACACAGGAACGCTTCACCATTCGCAGCCGCACCGAGCACAATAACAGTTATATTGACCGCTATATGCAATACTGGCTCATGGTAGTCGGAATGTCAATTCTTGTCGGATGCAGCGTTTATGCTGCTTACATCCTCACGCGCACCGCCGCCACCGATGCTATGTTTCAGCGAGTCCTGAACGCCACGCCAACGCTGGCGCGTCAGGTCATTGTCTGTGGACTTATCGGCTACAGCCTCATGGTGTGGGGGCTGATGAACAACATCATTCTCTACACGCTCTCTCGCCCCTTCGATGCCGTGCGGTCATTCCTCTGGGCAATAGCAGCCAATGCGGTGCTGGGCTTTTGGCTGACACGCTCGTTTGGCTATTGGTATAGTGTGGTCGGGATGACGTTCGGAGCGCTCATCTTTGCAGCATTCACTACCCGTGCGGTTGTGCGCGCACTCCGCCAGATGGATTACAGCTGTTATGCGGCGTAATTACCTGCTGGCAACATATTTATCCTCGTGAATCCAAGTTCCAACATCACACTCAATGACACAGACCTTTACCACAAGCAGCACACTTCTTGCTATCGAAAGCTCCTGTGATGAGACTTCGGCGGCAATTTATCAAGGCTCAGAACTGCGAAGCAATATCATTTCCTCGCAGCTTTTCCATACCAAATTCGGCGGTATCGTGCCGGAATTGGCTTCGCGAGCGCACGTGCAGGGCATTTCAGCAATAGTTGCCGAATCGCTCCGTGAAGCCGACCTGAGCATGGCGGACGTCAATGCCATTGCGGTAACGCAGCGCCCGGGCTTGGCGGGGTCGCTGGTGGTGGGTACAAATTTTGCAAAGGGGCTGGCGCTCAAATACAACTTGCCCATCGTGGCAGTGAACCACATCGAAGGACACATTTACTCGGCGTTCATTGAAAATGAAAATATTCGGTTTCCGTTTCTGGCGCTGATTGTGAGCGGTGGGCACACCTCGCTTTTTCACGTGGAATCGTTTGAGCAGTACACCGTCATCGGTTCAACAAGAGATGATGCGGCAGGCGAGGCATTCGACAAAATTGCGAAACTGCTTGGACTCGGCTATCCGGGCGGCATCCACATTGACCGTCTGGCAAAAGAGGGCAATGCTCGTGCAATAGCCTTCCCGCGCAGTATGCTCCGCGAGGACAATTTTGACTTCAGCTTTAGTGGCTTAAAAACTGCCGTGCGGACGTATGTACAGAAAACACTCCAGCACACGCCCAATGAAGAGGAACTTCGCAATATTTGTGCTTCCGCGCAAGAAGCAATCGCGGATGTGCTTGTGCAGAAAACACTCCGTGCCGCATCGCATTTCGGCGCAAACGATATTGTCGTCGCAGGTGGCGTAGCTGCAAATTCACGCCTTCGTGCGCTCTTGCGCGACGAAGCAAAAAAGCAGGGACGGCAAATATTCATCCCTGCTATGGCGTATTGCACCGATAACGCCGCCATGATAGGCTGCATCGGACGGCAGAAGCTGCTTCATGGTGTGTGTAGCCCACTCACCTTCACAATTGGCGTTGGTTCTCTGAGGGCAAAGTATCGCGGATAATTCAAGAAAGTTTTAAGTGCCGAGTTCTACGTTTTGAGTGCTGAGATGTGCTGGCGCCATCACAGCAGCGCATGGTGCTTCACGTCGTCAAAGGTGTATTCCTGCTTCACAACACCGTTTTCAAAGACTGTCTGTAAAATATCCAAGCCCACAGTGTCGTCGGGCAAGGTTACAAAGCCACCTTCGGGGGTGCGCACGAGTTTCAAGCGTCCGCGCTTCGAGTTCTTGCCGCTATCAGTGATGGGTTGCTTGAAGACATCGCGCTCTTCGCCGCCGACCACAGCCGCACTGCATTTGAACGCAAATTTCTGTGTGTCGCGGTCGAGTTTTTGCAAGAGCGCCCCCCCCATACCGAAAGCGATATTGTCCGCCGACCAGCCGTGCTGCTTGAGTACGCTGAGAATCTCGCCAATCGAATCATAATCTACACCATCGCCTTGAATGACGCGCACGTTCGGATGCAGCACCTTGAAACCCTTTTCATTCGTACTTGTTCCGAAGCGCTCGCCAAGGATTTCTATAACTTTCAGAACAACTTCCGACGGCTTCCCCGAATCCGGGCGCACCACAAGTGTACCTTTTCGCGCCAAAACCGCGTCGTGGAGTTCCTGCCCCCAAATGCGGTCGCAGGCGGCATAAATATCATACGAATCGCTCACGCACGCCACCAGACCTTCGGGATACTGGGTGAGCATATTTGCGTACGCTTTCGCCTCGTTCTCTCGCCCCCACGAAGTAATGGTGCTGTGTTCGGCGGCAGGAATTGAGAAGCCGTAGCAATTCTGCGTGTTGTAGTAGCTTTGGATAAACGTGAGCGCCGCTATTGTGTCGGTGCCCATAAAATTGACCAGATGCGCCGCACCGCCCAGCCCCGCCGACTCCACCGACGACACGCCGCGAAAGCCGAAATCATGGAGTTTGAAGTTAATAAGCGCCGGATCGCCGGTTTCTTCCAGATACTGCGTAATTACGCGCTTGATTTCACGCGAAAGAGTTGCTACCGTGCAGCCATACCAAACCTGTACAAGCAAGGTTTCGAGGAAATTCGTGAGCCAGTAACATTCAGGATCAGTGTTTTCAATCGTCATCATCACGTTATGTACAGGTATTGCGCTTCCTTCCGGCACAGCTTTGATGCGCACCGGCAACCGTCCGCCATGATGCTGAAGAATATATTCCCATCCGGCGCGGTTAAAGAGGTCGGCATTGCCAAAGTGTTTTTCATACAATAACGCCGCATTGTCGATGTTTCCTTGCGTTACTACCTGCCCCGATAAATATTCTTTCAAATAATACTGCAAGCCAAAAAAGACAACGTTCTCAAAGCGTCCCCCACGCGACTCAAAATATGAGTAAATTGTACTTGTATTTGGTGGATATTGTTTGTAATGACTAATTTTATAGCTGTCAGTCAGGAGAATGATATTGTGCGGTTTCATGGCAGTTCCTTGATAAATAATATATTTTATTTTTTTGCAAGTTGATTCAAAAGCTAAAATTTACACGATTGTAAAAATTACACTACAAAGACCAATCAAAAAAAACAGACCCGTCAAGAGCAAATAGATCTTTCTTGTAACGTGGGCTTATTCTCCGCCAAGTGTTGGAAGGGAGAGTTTGAGAAGGTCGTACAACACGCCGTGTTCTGCGACAATATCATCGCGCTTTAACTCGGCGAGCCGAAAGAAACGAAGTTCACTAATGTCGTCTTGAGGCTGAATACGACCAAAAACATACTGTGCGGTAAAAAAGAGCGTCATAATTTTGTCATTTTCGCCCGCATAACGCCAGTCATCTATCTTCGCACTGCCCACGTAGCGCACGTCGCCTACTTCTGCGCCCGTTTCTTCGAGCGCTTCGCGGGCTGCACTTTGCTCGTAACTGTTGTCTCGTGGGTCGGCAAAGCCACCAATGAAGCGGTATTTCGCCTGATTTGGCTTTTTACCGAGCAGCACGGTATCATCGCGCAGAATGGCAATATCCACCGTCGGATATACTTTGTCGTATTGGTTGTACGCCGCATAAATCACGCCTGCGCGGAAATCAGGGGTAGATTTTACCTCACTGCTGACGTTCTTACGCACTTCGGTTCCCGACACAAACACATTTTGTTCCAGTTCCTGCGTCTGGAAATCCCCGAAATACCGTGAAATAAAGCTGTCGCGCCCACCGTAGAGCGTTACGCCGCCCAGAGGAGCAACCTCACGTATGCGCCCGTCGAGCGACTTGCTCCAGTCCTTGTCCGACGGCATATCCGGTAGCGCCAGCACCGTCAGT
>Ga0075154_10001146_pt1 | contig 19614 bp, 14 predicted proteins | sample JI71714BDNA_FD_70965 | JGI IMG/M metagenome (GOLD analysis project Ga0075154, IMG submission 70965) | Wastewater effluent complex algal communities from Wisconsin, to seasonally profile nutrient transformation and Carbon sequestration -... | ecosystem: Engineered > WWTP > Effluent > Algae...
CCCTCGGTGCTGACCGCGCGGCCCTCCACCTTCAACGCGCAGAACCTTGCCGCGGCCGATACCGCGCTGGGCTTCATCGAGGCGATCGGGCTTGCCGATGCGCGCCACGGACGCGGCGACCGGCTGTGGCTGACCGGGTTCGGCGCCTGGGCTGATCGCGCCGCGACCGGCACCACGCTCGCCTACGAGCACGAGACGCGCGGGATCAGCGGCGGGATCAATCTCGCGGTGGGCAACAACGTGACGCTTGGCGCAGCGTTTGGCTGGGCGGACGGCACAATCACGCTGGGGAGTAACGGAGGGGGCGGCGACCAGACCCACACCCTCGCCAGCCTCACCGCGCGCTGGCAGGGCCCCAGCGGCCTGTCGCTCGGCGCGGGCGCGCTCTATGGCGAGGTCGATCAGACCACCCTGCGCAATGTCAGCTTCAACGGCTTTGCCGGCAGCGTCGACGGCGCGACGACAAGCACGATCTACGGCGGTTTTGCCGAAGCGGGCATTCCGCTCGGAGCCTTGGCGGGCATGAACTTCGAGGGCGCCTTGCGCGGCAGCCTCATCCGGCAGGAGCAGGACGGCTACACCGAAAGCGGCACCAGCCCGCTGCGCCTGACGCTCGGCGATCTCGGCACCACCACGATGGAAGGTCAGGCGCGCCTGATCGGCACCACCCGCCTGTGGGACGCAAGCCGCGGGGCCGAGGAGAATGCCGCCGGGCTCGACCTGCGCGTCGAACTGGGCCTGCGCTACCTCGGCTTGGCTGGGGACCGCGCGATCCCGGTGAGCTTTGCGGTCAGCAATGCCGGCATCGTGCTCCAGGGTGACGGCCGCGACACGCTTCAGGGCACGGGCGGGATCGCGCTCGATTACACCACCAATGGCGGGGCGCGTCTCAGCCTCGGCTATCGCGGCGAGGTAGCGCGGACCGATCGCCACACGCTTCAGGCCGGGGTGAGCATTGCCTTCTGACGAGCTTGGGCGTGGGCCCCCCCCGCGCCCGGGCCGGAGCCCGAAAGCGACCCAGACCGGCTCCGGACGAGCAAGGCCGATGGCAGCCCTCAATCTGCCATGGGCCTTGCTCCTTGGGTTGGCGGCGGTGCCCGCGAGCGCCGCGCCGACGCCGCCCGAAATGCCGCGCTTCCTGCGCCAGCTGGACCGCGCGGTGAACGCGGGCGACTGGACGCTGCAATGCAATTCCGCGCAGTTCTGCCAGATCATCGGCGTGGTCACGCCGCCCCGCAATCACATCGGGGTGCGCACCGTGGTGATGATCGAGCGCGGGGTCGGCAAGGGCGAGGCCCTGCGGCTGCGGCTCGCTTTCCTCGATTCGCTCGGCGCGCTGCCGTGCCCCCGCCCGAGGATATCTGGCGGCTGATCCCCAGAGGGCGGCTGCGCGGCGCGGACTCCCTGCTGCTCGGGCTGGGGCCGATGGAGCCGGACGGGGCCTATCGCGCCTCGCCGCAAACCGCCGCCGCCATCATCGCCGCGCTGCGCCGCTGGCCGGGGGCGGCGGTGCATAATGGCGAGCGGGTAATCGCCCGGATGCCGCGCGGCAATCTCGATCGGCTGATGCGCCGCATGGACCGCCTCCAGCACCCCGGCGACGACCCTCTCACCCCCGAAGAACGCTCGCACTGGCTGAAGGAATATCATTTCACCGTGCTGCGCGGCGAGGAGCCCGCGCCGGTCGAGGGCCTCGCGCCCGACGCGGTCGAGGCCGCGTGCCGGGACAGCGCTCTGCCCAACCGGCCCTTTCTCTACCGCATCGGCCCCCGGCACCGGCTGTGGATCGCTGAATGTCCTGACGGCAATCACATCTTCCTCCACCCCGATGGGGCTGAGCCGATCCATTTCGAGATGCGCGACACGGCAACCGGCAGAACCCGCCCGCACGATTATGCCGGGATTGGCGGGGATGGGCTGCTGATGCTCCAGCTTCCCGGCAAGGGCGCGCGGATCGATTGCGGGCATTGGCTCAAGTTCGGCTGGACGGGTAACGGCTTCGCCATGATCCTCGACCGCCGCTATGATCGCTGTCGCGGCGTGCCTTACGATTTCTGGCCGAAGATCTGGCAACCCACCAGCTGGCGCTATGCCGATGCACCCCCCTCGGATGGAGGGAATGCGCCGCCACCCCCGCCAGCGGTAAGCCTCCCGCCGAATGACCAAGGGGGGACAAGGCCATGAATAACGCAGCCAGACCGTGGATCGGTATGGTCTTCAAATGCGCAGCCGTGCTCGCGGCGATCTTCGCTTTCGTGTTCTTCATGCGGATGCAGGAGGAGGAGTCCTTCATCGATCGCTACCGCACGGAAGGCACCGTCAGCCGCGCGGTCGTGACCGGCATGGAGACCGACGAGCTCGTCAGAACCGGGCGCAAGGGCCGCACCACCAAGACCGAAATCCGGGTGCTGAGCGTGCGCTTCAACCCCAAATCGACCCTCGCCCTTCGGGACTATGAGGACGGGGTCGAGGTCCCCGCCGCGCCGCCTTCCACTGGGGGCGCGGCGGCGGATTGGGAGTATCAGGACGTGATCTGGGTCTCGAGCGAGGTCTATGCCCGCACCAAGGTGGGCGACAGCTTTCTGGTGGTCGACACGATCTATAGCGGCGACGGGCCGGAACTGATCGAGGACATCCGGAGCTTCGATCCGGCGAGCTTCTATCCCGGCATCGCCATATCGCTGGTGCTGGCGGGGGTGCTGGCGGCGGTCGGCTGGCTCGGGCCGTGGAAGCGCCGTGGGTAGAATACGGCTTATGCTCGGCCTGCTGCTGGCGGTTCCGGCGGCGGCGGAGGACTCCGCGCCGGGCGAATGGACTGCGCCCGAAGTGGCCGAATTCGCCGACTGGTCGGTCGCCTGCGACAATGCCCGCGAATGCACCGCGCTCAGCGTCTCGCGCGATTTTGTCGCGCGGGTCGAAGCGCGCGATCCGGGCGATTACGCGCAGCCCAAACTCTGGGTGAAGCGCGCCGCCGGGCCTGAGGCGCGCTTGCGGGTGTTCCTCGATACCACGGTGTGGGGGGAGGCGGGCGCGGGCGAGGCCCCGGCCACACTCCACGTCTATACCGAATGCGACGGTGACTGCACGGGCCGCGCCTATCGCCTGATCGCGCTGGAGCCCGGGCGCTTCGAGCTTGCCCCTGCCGATGTGGCCGCCTTCCTCGCCGAGAGCGTCACGACCTCCCGCGCCGCGACCCGCTTTGCGGGCGGGGGGATGCACGGGATCGTCTCCACCGCCGGGATGACCGCCGCGCTGCGCTTCATCGATGAAAGCCAGCAGCGGCGCGGCACGGTAACGGCGATCTACGCCAGGGGGCCGAAGCCTGCCCGCACCGTCCCGCCCGCGCCGCCGCGCAAAAGGGTGAAGGTGACGCGCGGCGAGGAGGTGCAGGACGACACTTCACTCGGCACCGGCGCCGCCCTGTTCGTGACCCGCGCGAAGCTATGCCCCGAGGCCGATCTCGATGCCCACGATCCGCTCCGCGCGCGCTACCGGCTGGCGAGCGGGCAATATCTCTGGGCGCTGGGCTGTTCGGGCAACCCCCACGCGCCGCGCCGGTTGTGGCTGATCGAGACGCCGGGGCAGGGGATCGCGGACGCCACCTTCCCCCGCCCCGAACAGGGCCGCGCCGCCTTGCACGGGGTGCTGCCCGACAGCGCCTTCGATCCCGAGACCGGCATGCTCACCGCCTATGCGGGGCGCATGTGCGGCTGGCGGCGGCGCTGGGCGTGGACGGGCAGCGCCTTCGAAATGGTCGATGCGGTGGAAATGCCGAGCTGTTACGGAGTGCCGCTGAACCAGTGGCTACAGACATACCGGGCGATACCGGATTAGACACGAGAACGGGACAGCCCTTCGCGCCGGGGGCCAGGAATCGGGGCGAAGGCGCGAAGACAGGTGGGGGGCAATCGCGATGCCAATCGCAAGCGAGCGGATCAGGCAGGGGATTGTGGCGGCGCTGGCGCTCGCCGTCTCGCAGCTATTGTTCTGGGGCATGGTCACCGTGGCCGAGCGCCAGTCGCGCCCCGATGATCTCGCCTCGCGGCCCTATATCGAGTTCCAGGTGCTCGACGAGGCGGACCAGCCGATCGAAAACGGGCGCTGGTTCCGGGCGGTCTATGCCGGCACCTCGGGATACCGGGTCGATGCCGAGGCGGAGGGCACAACCGATCTGTTCAGCATCCCCTTCATCGTCGAAGATGCCGAAGAGCCGCTGGCGCTGTTCATAGCGATCCGGGAAAACCTCAAGGAGGTGAAGGTCAACGGCGTGACCGTTCAGGCCGATGCGCCGCTCAGCGAGTTGCAGGGCCCGGTGACGTCAGAGCCCGCCTATTTCCTGCTCCCCCGCGGTGCCTTGCGGCCCGGAGTGAATGTGCTGACCATCGCCAAGGATCACGAAGGCATGGTGTCGGCCCTGCCCGAATTCAGCATCGGCCCGGCGCAGGAACTGGCGCAGGCCTATCGCTGGAAGAGCCGCTATCTTGTCGATATCCCCATCGCCGGGATCGCCATCCTCGCCTTCACCATCGCCCTGTGCCTTGCGGTCAACTGGCCGCGCGAAGATCAGCCGCGGATGCGCTGGCTGATGGGGTTTCTTGGCAGCAACATGCTGTTCACCCTCACGATGACCTTCAATCCGCTATCGGAAGGCATCCCGCTTGCGGTCAGCGGGGGGATCATCATTTCCTTCCAGATCCTGATTTCGCTGACGATGGCGAAGTATGTCGTCTTCGATATCGGTGCGCCAAGGCAGGTGCACCGGGCGATCCTTTGGATCACCGGCGCCGCTGCCCTCATCCTTGGCGGCATTTATACCGCGAGCCTGCTGTCCGACAGCCTGTTCGAGATCGCCTTCCCCCTGGCGATCTACCGCTCCTTCACCTTCAACATCCTGATGACGATCCCGTGCATTCTGGCGCTGTGCTGGGCGATCGGGCGCGGGGCTCGCGATCGCTGGCTCGAACGGATGATCGTGATCGTCTGCCTATCGACCTTTGCGATGGACCGGCTGAGCTCGTCCTTCGACATTACCTCGCCGTTCGATCCGTCCCTGCCGATCTCGCTCTACTGGTCGCCGATCGTGGCCGCCTTGCTGGGATCGGGCATGATCCTGTCGATCGCGCGCGAGGCGAGCGAGGCGCGGCGCACCGTGGTGCAATCCAACGCCATCCTCGCCGCCGAACTCGTACAGCAGAACGCCAAGCTCGAGGCGAGTTACGAGGCGCAGAAGCAGCTGCTCCAGCGCGAGGTGATGCTGGTCGAGCGGCAGCGGATCGTGCGCGACATGCATGACGGGATCGGGGGGCAGCTCCTGGGACTGATGATGCAGGTGCGCGGCGGGGGCGCTTCGCCGGTCGAAGTGGAACAGGGGCTTCAGGCGAGCATCGCCGACCTGCGGCTGATCGTCGATTCGATGGATTCGGCCGAGGAAGGCCTCGCTGAAACCTTGCGGTCCTTCGAGCACCGGGTGCGCAGCCAGATCGAGGCGGCGGGCATCGCGCTCGAATTCTTCGCCGAGGTGGACGAGGCGATCGACCTCGGCCCGCGCCCGACCTTGCAGGTGCTGCGCATCCTCCAGGAGGCGGTCACCAACGCGATGCGTCATTCGGGCGCGCGGCGGATCACGGTCAAGAGCCTTGCGCCTGCGGGCGGCCCGATCCGCATTGCCATCAGCGATGACGGCACGGGCCTGCCCGAGGGCTATCGCCGCGGGCGCGGGCTCACCAGCATGGAGACCCGCGCGCGCAACCTCGGCGGCGCGCTGACGATCGAGAGCGGGCCGGGCGGCACCTGCCTGACGCTCGACGTGCCGGTCTCCGCCGCCGCCAGCGCCGACTGACCCCCCCTGCGCCTGAGGGGATTGGCGGCGCCGGGCGGCGGGCGCACCCTCGCGGCGGACTGCCCGGATGGGAAAATATCATGCGCCGCCTTGCACCCGTTGCCGCCATTGCGCTTGCCGCCTTGCTTGCCAGCGCCCCCGCCGCCGCCCAGCGCCAGCCGCGCGAGGGCGGGCGCGGGGGAAGCGCTGCGAGCACCACCGCCGAGCCCGACAGCCCCAACCCGGTCAAGCGCACCTGGGACTTCACCAAACGCTTCGGCATCCCGCGATTCGACCCGCAGGATTGCGCCGAAGACCCCGCCCGGCTCGCGGCCTTCCTCGGCGAATACGATGCGCGGGTCGACCGCTTCCTTGCCGGCCCGACCGATCCCAAGAAGCTGGGGCTGGAGCGGCGCAATTACGTCAAGCAGGTCCAAGGCACCGCGCGCGACATTGCCGCCTATGCCGAGACCTTCGCCAGCACCGGCGTGCGCTCGCCCGACAGCTACGTCCCCCCGCTCGCCGAGGACATCTGCCGCGCCGAGATGCAGCGTCACCAGCTGCTGGCGCAGCGCGCGGGGCTGGCGGCCATCGCGCGGGTCTATCCCGACATGGCCGAGGTCGCCCCGCAACTCGCCGCTGCCGACGCCGCGCTGGCGCGGATCGGCAATGACGCGGCCTTGCGTGGGCACGTCGCCGCCAACCGCACCGAGAGCCTCGCCAAGGTGCGCATGAAGCCGCCGGTCGCCAGCAATCCGGCGTGGGAGAAGGGCCTGCGCGAGGGTTTCGCGCGGCTGGTGCCGGGCGAGACGATCCTCAAGCTCCACCTCTACAGCGCCGACTGGTATGTCCACCGAAACGAAGTCACCAGTGTTCCCGAATACCGCCAGATCGGCGCTTCGGTCGCCACTCGCCGCGCCGATGCGACGTGCTGGATCAACGGCATCGACCTGTGGCAGAATTTCACCGGCAGCGGGTTCGACAGCGGCACCTACAAGCTCGGCCAGGCCCCGCGCCAGATCCTGTGCAGCAATATCTGAGGCGCAGTCGCCGCGTTATCGCGGGTGCGCCCGCAGGCGAGGGCTGCCAGCTTCGGATCAGCGAGAAAAAAGTGGTGCGCGACGCAGTCTGCAGCGAACCGTGCTCTTCCCTGTTTCTAACCGGTTTCCCTGTTTTCGAGCGATTTATGGACAATTCATGCCCGTTTTCGGTGCTCTGATGCCGCACAATCCACTTTGATCACGGAGTATTTCCGTCTCACGGTCGTGCCGCGCGCTGAAAAACAACAGGGAATTCGCTGATCAATAACAGGGAATCCAATTCGCGGTAACAGGGAATATCCCACGTAAATACTCATCGCATAGCACTGGTCGGATCGGAATGATCCTCACGATCAGGTGTTGGATGCATTAAGTGATTCCTCGCGGTTCATCCCCGTTATCCACAACAGGCCGAAAAAATATTGTGCTGCTTCGCCCTTGCCCCGTGGAATCGCTGCCGATTAGATGGTGCCGGACTGAAGCAAGGAGGAGCTTATGACCATGAGAACGTTCCCGACCGTTACCCTGTTCATGGAGCACAGTAATGCACGCATTGAAGGAAGGCGCTTCGCGCGCCGTTGTCGAACGCCTCGTTGATGACCTGAAACCCTGCCCGCGCAACGCACGGACCCACTCAAGAAAGCAGCTGCGCCAGATCGCGAACAGCATCGAGCGCTTCGGCTTCACCAATCCCGTCCTGATCGATGACGAGGGACGTATCATAGCCGGGCATGGCCGCGTCGAAGCGGCACGGCTTCTTGGTCTCGCCCGCGTGCCGACCCTGACGTTGTCCCATCTCTCGCCGGCAGAGCGCCGTGCCTATATGATCGCCGACAACAAGCTGGCCCTGAATGCGGGCTGGGATCCGGAGCTGCTGGCGCAGGAGCTTCAGGAGCTGATCGACGTCGACTTCGACATGGACCTCACCGGGTTCAGCCTGGCCGAGATCGACCTCGTGCTCGACGATGCGCGGGAGGCCCGCCCCGACACGCGCGATGCGCCCGAAGACGCGGTGCCGGCTCCATCGGAGATCGTCGTTACGCAGCGCGGCGATCTCTGGAAGCTGGGCGAGCATTACCTGCTGTGCGGCGATGCGCGTGATCCGGCTGACTTCGCGCGGCTCATGCAAGACAGGAAGGCGGATCTCGTGTTCACCGATCCGCCCTACAACGTGAAGATCGACGGCAATGTCTGCGGCCTTGGTTCGATAAGGCATCGCGAGTTTGCCTTTGCCAGCGGCGAGATGAGCGAGACCGAGTTCACGCGCTTTCTCACCGATACGCTCGGCAATGTTGCGAGCGTCATGCGCGACGGAGCTATCGCGTTCGTCTGCATGGATTGGCGGCACATGGTCGAGCTGATGTCGGCGGGCCGGCAGATCTTCACCGAGCTCAAGAACCTGGTGGTCTGGAACAAGACCAATGCTGGCATGGGAACATTCTACCGTTCCAAGCACGAGCTGATCTTCGTGTTCAAGCATGGCACCGCCGCCCACACCAACACCTTCGGGCTCGGCGAGAGCGGTCGCTACCGTACCAATGTTTGGGACCATGCCGGCATCTCGTCGATCGGCGGCAAGCGCGACGAGGAGCTGGCCATGCATCCGACGGTCAAGCCGGTCGCGCTGGTGGCGGACGCCATCCGCGACTGCTCACGTCGCGGCGAGCTCATCCTCGACTGCTTTGCGGGTTCGGGCACCACGCTGATCGCGGCCGAGAAGACCGGCAGGCGGGCGCGGATCATCGAGTATGACCCCGTCTACTGCGACACGGTCATCCGCCGATGGGAGGCGTACTCCGGCAGTGATGCGGTCCATGTCGTCAGCGGCATCCCCTTCGCGGCTCTTGAGGAGGAGAAGGCTCATGGCTGACCGCGAGGATGATGACTGGGCCAGTTACAAGATCGGGTTCAAGCGGCCGCCGCCGTGGGAGCGGTTCCAGAAGGGGCAGTCCGGGAATCCCAAGGGCCGTCCCAAGGGCACCGGGAAGAAGAAAGCGGCGGGAAAGGCACTCCCCGCGCTCACCCCGACCGAGCAGCACCTGCACAAGCTGGTCGAGGAGACAGTCACTGTGACCCTCAGCGGGAAAAAAGTTCAGATCACCAAGCGTGAGGCCTTGCTTCTCAATCAGTTCAATCACGCGATGAAGGGCAATCCTCTGGTAATGCGGGATGTAGCGAGGGCGATCGCGGATCTCGATGCCAAGAGCGCCGCAATCGCCAGTGCCGAGGCTGAAGCTGAACAGCAGGCTGCAAAGGAGAGGGCAGAACATGACGAGGCGATGTACCGGTACTATGTCGGCCTCAGGGAGCGGCAGGTTGTGGCCTGGGCTCGCGCCGCAGCCGAAGGGCTCGAAGAGCCAGCGGAGCCGTGGCCGCATCCCGACGATGTCCTGATCGATCACGTTGCCCACACTGGCAGGGTGCGTGGTCCGCTGGATTCAGAGTGTCTGAAAGACTGGGAGCTCCTGAGGCGGTTCCGCGACCATTACCTCGCGCGTGTAGTCTATCACCTGCGCCTCGAGGAGCGCGTCCAGAAGATGATTTCAAGGATGTGGCTAGTGGAGATGGTAAAGACTGATCTGCGGCTGCCCCGTCGCTGGCAGATATCGCGCGACATCATGTCCGCATCGACCCCGCTCATGGTCATGGCGCTGCGCGAACTCGAGGTTCGTGTCGAAATCGGCGCTGTTGAATTCGAGGTAGTACCGTCCGGTGAGCGCAACTCGCGTGAACTCCACCGCATGATCAACAGGGAATGGGGGCCGCTGATCAGGATGCTCGGCTTCCGTTCGTACCGGCATATGGAGCGACATGGTGAGAAAGCTTAATGGTAGCTTGGATCGTTAGCTCGCACATTTGAAAAGAGGGGCCAAACACATTTGAACATTTCGGGTGTCAGTGCCTAGTGCCGACTGTAGTGCTCTGACCAATAGGTTTCGGCTCGGCCGCGTCTGGCGCGTTGGACTCCAGTCCCGCGAGAGTGTATTCGACGCTGTGATACAGGATGTCGCCAAACCCATGGAGAATTTCACCAATAAAGAGCCAAGCGGCAATCGCCAAAACCATGGCGAGTCGCGCCTTTCGCAGGGCACCTTCGCGCCGCTCGTGTCGCTTGTTCTCCAGTTGCCTCGCCTTCACCTCTAAGGGTGCCAGCGCCGGAGGATGATCAATCGCGTGCTCATTCGCTTTGCGGAGCTCCATTTCTATCTCTTCGCGGACCTGCCAGACGACAAACAGGCCAGTCACGGCCGCGAGAAACGCGCCTGTACGCATCATGCCATGTGCGTCATGCGCAACAATGGAAAGTGCAATGCCTGCCGCAAGAGCTGTCCCATTGGCTGTGTTCAACAGAACGATGGGGCGATCGAATAGCCGCCTCATCGCAGCGTCACCAAATCTACGTTGGCAGGATAAACGGAAAGCCGGTCACCGTTTCGTCGATTGATTCCAAAATGCCGGGTAAAAATCGGATGAAAGCAGTACCTGTCCGAGCTTGAGAGTCCGAATGCGCCGTCAATGTTGTAGTGAAATTGACCGAGATGATAACGCTGTCCTACGGGCCCGGCATCCTGCCCCTCCACTACACGGCCCAGAATTACCATATCGAATAATGTTTTCCAGATGTTGGCGATATCGGGCTCGACCCGTCGGGCGAACCTTCGCTGAATCTTGTTTAGCGCTGACAGATCGCACACAGGCGATAAATCGGGCAATATGTCCTCACAGCTTGCTATGAGATCGGGGTATATGCGCATGAAGGGCACAAGCACCTGCTGTGCAAGGATACGCTCTGCATCCGCTGTGCCGAGCCGAATGGCATCTCCGCTCAGGCGAGCGGTTTGATTTGAAATTTGGCGCTCCCGGGTAATGATCCCATTGAATAGAGCGAGTGCGTGCCGCGGTAGCAACTGGGTGTGCCGTATCACATACGCGAGAGGGTCTTCCGGCTCCCCGAGAGCATTTGCAAAGTCCTGCGGCATGATCGTAGCGAAAAACAAATGAAGTTGATCGCGGCTATCAAAGTCAAGAACCTTCGTCTCCTCAAAAAGCGAGGGTTCATGAATCTTGGCGTAAAGCCGGTATCGATGAGCCACTACCCGCAGCAGATCGATTGGCTTCCACCTGATACGATATGCGACATTGTAATCCTTCATTATGTTGGAGGAATTGCTCTCGATATGGCGTTCGATTTCCTCAGGAAGGCAAAAGGTCACATTTACTCTTGGCGAGTCATAGTGAAGACTGTTAATCCCTTGAAGCAGTCCCCCAAGCACCTCCGCGAATATCTCATTGCGGACGGGATACTTTCCCATGCTGTCTACCAATAGGATGATACTGGTTTGAGATGAACTGGGACCCTCATGGTAAGGCCGATAACTTGCACCGAGGTGTGAGGCCGACCGGCGGGGTTCATACGCTTTGTCTTGCTGCGAAGATCGATACCATGAGCCTTCCTATCTGGCGGGCCTTTGGCCCGACCGGCACGGTTGGAAAATCATCCATCGTAAGTGTATTGACTGATACCGTTTTTTGTTGATGCTGAGACAGGTCAACGCAACTGGGGGTCTCTCTCGATGCGCCGTAGGTTTCTTTTGGCGAGTTGTTCGCTCGCCGCGATGTCGTGCGCCATGATGGCAAGTGCCCAGTCGAGCACGGAGACTTACACCTACGATGCTCTTGGCAGGTTGATTACCGTTGTAACCAGCGGTGGTCAGAACAACGGCGAGACGCAGTCCATCTGCTATGATCGGGCCGGTAACCGGACTGTGTATGCGGCGAACACAAGTGCTGGCGCATTGGGCTGCAGTTCCCCTGCGCCGACTCCAACGCCCACGCCAAATCCAACCCCTACGCCAACTCCAACTCCTGCGCCGACCCCAACTCCGACTCCAACGCCTAGCCCTACGCCCAGCGCCTCCTTTGCGATTTCAGATGCTCAGGCCCTTGAGGGGGGCAACCTGATCTTTACGGTTACGAGGAGTGGCGGTGGCGGGGCGACCCATACCATTGCCTTTGCGACGCAGACGGGCACTGCAGCTGCCAATGATTTTGTCGCCTCCTCAGGGACCCTCACCTTTGGCCCGTCACAGGCAACAGCTACCGTTACTGTCCGCGCTAACGCTGACACGAGGGCGGAGGGCAACGAGATCTTCTACCTGAACCTATCAAACCCTTCGGCCGGGGCCACAATCACAGATGGGCAAGGTGTTGGGACAATCATCAACGATGATAGCATCTGCACGACATGCTGACCTTCGTATTCCACCTCGCGCTGTTTGGATTGACTGGCCGCACATTCACGACGGGGCATGATCATGGCTAATCATCCTCCAATCCGGAAGCGCGTTGCGGATACTTTAACATGTGGGGCAAAGATGAATGATTTCTTCGCGACCATCAACATCGGCAAGCGCTTGATCGGCAGAATTGCGGCATCGCTGCTAGTCGTATCAGGAGCAGCGGCCGCGCATGCGCAAGAGGATTTTGTTGCCCCCATCTCGCCAATCACTGTTCAGGAGGACGTGGCTGGTCTCAACATCACGACCGGGCGGCGGGCGGCTGAAGGGCCGGTTGTGTCCATCCCGGCCGCACCTCGCCTGCGTTTCGACCGGATCCAGAATGCGGCTCCGATGGTCAAGGGAGGCGAGATCGAAGACTTTGACGATGACACCCAAGTTCGCGGCGACTGGACAGTCCAGACTGCCGATGGAATGTCCGAGGCGTTCGAGTGCTTGCTCGATGTCGAGGGTTTCTGGTGTACCAGCAAGAATGGCACGGGCTCCGGTTTTGCCAAGAGCGGTAGATACTACACCCAACAAGGTTCGGGCGCGCGATATCACTTTGGCGCTACACACCTTTACAGTAATCCCGCGCCGACAGATCCATTTCCGAAATGGCTTAGAGTTTTCTATGCTACCTCCATTACCTATCCGGATGGAGAAGTAATATCGTACCAATATAATACTGCGACGCTGCCCGCAGGTGCGGATCCTTACGGCCGAACCTTTTTCCGCCCGGCAAGGATCAGCAGTAACCTCGGCTATCATCTCACGATCACGTATCAAGGGAGTGTGCTCGGCGAGCAGGGCTGGGGCACGCCGGCCGAGGTCACAATTTTCGCCGATAGCGCCCCGACAGTGCCATTGGCGAGGATGACCTATAGCGCCAACGGGTCGGCAACGGACCTCGCCGGAAGAGTTTACCAAGGCCTGAATGGTGGCTCTCTCGGAACTCCAACGGAGGGTTGGGAGCAGACCGTTACGTTGCCGGGAGAAAGCAGCCCTTCGCTGGTTGTTACTAAGGCGGCCAATGCTTCCCTGATCTCCGGAATACAGCGCGATGGCGTTCAATACAATTATACCTACACAAACGCAGCATTCAATTTTTTGATCAATGGCTATGTGTACAGCAAAGTCAATGTGACTGGCCCAAGCGGCTATAATAGCGTCTATGATGTGGAGTTCTACGGTAGTTCCGCCCAAGGTTTTTCTAACCGTGTCAAAGCAGCAACTGACAGCCTTGGAAGGCGTACGACCTATCAGTATGGAAGCGATAACCGTTTAACCGGAATAACTGCACCAGAAGGCAACAGCACTTTTCTGGAATACGATGCGGCTGGCAACGTGTTCAGGAAGACGTCCGCAGCCAAGCCCGGCTCAGGCTTGGCCAATACGATCGACGAGGCCTACTTCAACCTGACTGCAATCCCTGTGATCAGCGGGTTTGTACAGTGTGAGAACCGGGTTATGTGCTGGCGTCCTCAATGGGTTCGCGACGCCCGCGGCAACCAGACTGATTTCGAATACAACGCTACTGGCCAGCTGACCGCCTCTCTTGCCCCTGCAAACGCGCAAGGGCAGCGGGTCCGGAAAATCATCGAGTACACGACGACTGGTGTTCGCCGGAAGGCGGTTGAACGCCTCTGCATCAATGGCTCAACCTGCGGGACCGCGAGCGAGATTCGTACCGAGTACACCTACTGGGGGAACACTTTTCTCCCAGCTTCAGTCCGTCAGGTGAATCCTGCTAACGGCCAGACCCTTGAGACCGTTTATACATACGATAGTGCAGGTCGACTGCTGTCGAGCGATGGCCCGCTGCCAGGGAGCGATGATGCCACCTACATGCGGTATGATATCATCGGTCGCAAAACATGGGAGATCGGGCCCATGGGCGCCAACGGTCTTCGTGTTGCGAAGCGGTACACGTATCGGCAAGCAGACGACCAGGTGACCAAGGTTGAGACCGGAACGGTCACCAGCCCGAGTAGTACCGCGCTTGTTGTGCTGGACGAAGCTCTCACTGCCTACAACAGCCGTCGTCTCGCAGTCGAGCAGCGAATTGTGTCTGGAGGGGCTACCTACTCGCTGACCCAGACCAGCTATAATGCGCTAAACCGGCCCGAGTGCGTTGCAGTCCGGATGAACCCAGCGGCGTACGGCGCGCTCCCGGCGAGCGCTTGCACGCTCGGAGCACAGGGTGCCGATGGGCCCGACCGGATCAAGCGGACTGTCTACGATGCTGCGGGGCAGGTGCTGCAGGTGCGAAAGGCGGTCGGTACGCCGATCGAGATTGCCGACGTAACCTACAGTTACACGCTGAACGGCAAGATCCGGAATGTGATCGATGCGAACGGCAACCGTGCCGAGTTGCGGTACGACGGGTTCGACCGTCAAAACCGCTGGGTATTTCCATCGAAGACGCGACCGGCGACGTTCAACCCATCGACCCAGGCAACCGCGCTCTCGAGCGCCGGGGCACTGAATGAGGGCGACTACGAGGAGTATGGCTATGACGCGAACGGAAATCGGCTTTGGCTGAGGAAGCGTGACGGCCGGCGGATCGCATACACATACGATGCCCTGAACCGCGTGACGTTGAAGGACTTATGTGCGGCCGGAGGAGCGGCCTGCACAGGCCTTGCGTCCACCCACATCCGTGACGTTTTCTACCAGTATGATTTGCGAGGGCTGCAAACGCAGGCGCGGTTTGGAAGCCTGACGGGCCCTGGTATCAACTACACCTATGACGCCTTCGGACGGTTGATCTCAGAGACTCAGAACACCGATGGTGTAAGTCGGACCGTCTCTTCGCAATACAATGCCAATGGAAATCGCACGCGAGTGACCTGGCCTGAGGGCGGGTATGTAGACTATGTCTATGATGCTGCTGGCCGCTTTACCTCTGCAACGTGGCGGGACGCGGTTGCTGGTCAGACGGTTCCGTTTGCAGGCGCTTCATACAATGCAAGGGGGCGGGTCGCTTCTCTCGGCCTTGCAAGTGCTGGAGCCTCGTTCGGTTATGATCCAGTCGGGCGCTTGAACAGTCTTGGTCAAGATTTCCTCGGAACAGTCGGCGATGTCAGTTGGAGCTATACTCGGAATCCTGCGTCACAGATCCGCACCGAAGTGCAGAGCAATGACAGCTACTCCTGGAATGGCTTTGTCGGATTGAGTCGTGCCTACTCGATTAACGGTCTCAACCAGTACGACAGCGCAGGCGGAGCGGCTTTTTGCTACGACGCCAACGGTAACCTGACTGCGGATGGCAACAGTGTCTATCGTTACGATGTCGAGAACCGACTGGTACAACGCCGCCAGCAAGTGAACACAAACTGCGCTGCGCTCAGTTATACGGGCACCATACAGGCAGACTTGCACTACGATCCCGTGGGGCGCCTTTACCAGATCAACAATGGCGCCACGCGTATCCTTTACGATGGAAACGCAATGGTCGGGGAGTACAACAATGCCGGCGCTATGGCCCGTCGCTACATTCATGGGCCGAACGCCGATGCCGATGACGCATGGGTGCAGTTCGAAGGATCGGAGATCGGTTGCACTGGCACTCGATTCCTGCACACCGATCCGCGTGGCTCGGTCGTTGCTCTCGCTGATTGCTGGGGCAACAACCAGGCTATCAACAGTTATGACGAGTACGGCATCCCCGACACCGCGACCGGTAACGACATCGCCACCAAGGGACGCTTCCGCTACACGGGTCAGGCGTGGATCCCTGAGTTGGGCATGTATTACTACAAGGCCCGCATCTACTCGCCTACGCTCGGGAGGTTTCTCCAGACTGATCCCATCGGCTATGAGGACCAGTTCAACCTCTATGCCTATGTCGGTAATGATCCGATCAACGGGGTAGATCCGACCGGTCTACAAGAAGAAAACCGCGACTTCACTGGCGACGCTGCCGATGTTGCGGGCAAAGTTGCGGACGCAGCAGAGGCGGCAGGTAAGATCGAATTGGATGCTGCGCCGGACTCTGTAGCCGGCCAAGCGTTGAAGAGAACTGGTGGTGCGATGGGGACGGCTGCGGACGCGTACAGCCTTGCGGCCAATATTAATGAGCGCCAAGCTGGTGGAGCATCGCGTATGGCGGCAACGGTAGGAGCATTCACTGAAGCATTATCTGGGGCCGGTATTGAAACAGGAGCGGGCCTCTTAGGGGGCGTGGCCGGGGGGCCTGGGGGAATTTTGACTGGAACTGCAGCCGCAACCCTTGCTGGCGAGGCCGACAAAAAAGCCGGTATATCAGTTTCTCTCGGCGACAGAGCACAGAACGCAGTAACGAGCCTCGAGGGAATCGGCGACGCTGCGAGGAGCTGGGCCCGAACCCAATACGAGAATGTACGTTATCCAGAAAGCGACAGAATAAACTTATTCAATTTTACGTATCGGTGGTAGACTCTGAAGAACACAGAATTATTCAAAATACATGTAGCTTGGGTTTTGAATACGATAGGTGCCTATGGTGCCTAGACATTACTGACGACGGCTCCATCATGTTTGGTCTCTTAGATAAACGCATTCTTGGCACTTGATAAAGATCGTCCAAAGACCGCACACCTTCGTAAATCAAAAAAGGTTAGAGCTAAGAGCTTCGACGAGGCGTACAGTAAATACACGAATTTCTAACCCAAGCTCGTCGTCCACGATTTCGTCAATGCAGCATGCGGTCGATTCTGCTGAGGGGGTCGATCAGAGTGAAGTAGAGTGTGTCACGTCATGTAGCTAATGCCTACTAGTTTGCCACTAGGACTTGGCTTACCTGGCGCCTGCCTCCACACCGCTCAAGCTGTACGAATAGGTCGACGCTCTCGCGCACATAGTGGCGTACATCATCGCGGCTGAGCTTCGACCCAGCCTGTAGCACCAGCAGCGCAAGCTGCTCAATCGCGCGCTGAGGTGTGTCGGCGTGAATTGTGGTCATCGACCCCGGATGCCCCGTGTTGACCGCACGCAGGAAGGTCAATGCCTCGACCCCGCGCAGCTCGCCAAGGATGATCCGGTCGGGCCGCATCCGCAGCGCGGCGATCAGCAAGTCCTCGGCGTTGGTCCGAGCTTCGCTCAACTCCCCGCGCGCCGCGATCAACCCTACCGCATTGGGATGGCGCAGATGCAGTTCGGCGGTGTCCTCGATCAGGATCAGCCGCTCCTCGGGTGGGATCTCGGCGAGAAGCGCGTTGAGGAAGGTGGTCTTGCCGGTCGAGGTGCCGCCTGACACAAGAATGTTGCGCCGCGCCCGCACGGACTCGCGCAAATACTGCGCGGCCTCGCGGCCGGTCAAAGCCCGGAACCGCCGCTCGCCAGCAAGGTCTTCATGGCCTACCTCGACATCCGCAAACGCATCCGCCTCTTCCCAATCCGCCAACGAAAGATCGGCCGAGACATGCCGACGGATTGCAAAGGCATGCCCCTCCCGCGTAGCCGGGGGCGCTGCCACCTGGATCCGCGACCCGTCGGGCAAAGTGGCAGCAAGCAGCGGCTGCGCACGGCTGATGCCTTGTGAGGAGAACGCCGCAATCTGGCGTGCAAGCCGCTCCAGAAGGGCCGCATCGAGCGCCGACTCCTCGATACGCTCGATCCCTCCGCCGAGGCTCTCAAGCCAGATCTCGCCGGGTCTGTTGATCCAGATGTCGGTGACACCGGGCCTGGCAAGGAAGGGCGCCAGCGGGGCAAGGAAGCTGTCGAGATAGTAGCCTGCCTCGGCGGAGCTCATGGCTGCATCTCAGCGGTCTACCGTCGAGAAGTCGAGATCACGCGCGACAAACACCGAGACGCTGGTCCCATGCCGGACCTTGAGGGTGGGCTGGATCTGCTGCGGCTCGGTCATCCGGACGTTCTGGGTGCTGCCCGGCAGCGCGACGATCACCCCGTTGCTCGCTTCGTTGACCGCAACACCCACACCGATGTCGAGCACGGTCTGCAGCAGCGCGCCGCCGAAGCGTTGGAGGAACTTGCTGTCGACCTTGCCCCCGACCCCCGCACGACCAAGCGGATCAGACGAAGGGGAGTCGAGCGCGATGGTCACACCGTCCGGCCGAATCAACCGGGTCCAGCGCACCAGCGCACGGTTCTGGCCGGGCTGGAGGCTGGCCTCGTACTCGCCATAGAGTCGGCTGCCGCGCGGGATCAGCACGCGGCTGCCATCAAAGCCGGATACGTCGCGCTGGACCAGCGCGCGCACCCCGCCGGCCCGGGTGGAATCGAGTGCGGTCTCGAGCACGGCAGGGATAACGGTACCCTGCGGAATCGTGAGCGACGGGTTGAGGAAACGTTCGGCCGTGACGCGGGCACTGCCTTCCGTAGTACGCGCGGCAGGAAGAGGCGCAGGTACAGGCGCGGTACGGCTATCAAACACAACCCGTGCTGGCTGCGGCTGGAGCTGAACCGGCGCCAGTGCCTCGGACGACGGCAGCGCTATGGGCCTGAACGGTATCGATGGCCGAGGCTGGAACTGCGGTTGAAGCGGCTGGAGTGGCCTTCCTGCTGGCCCGGCGGGCTGAAGCTGCGCAGCGGGCTGAAGCTGCGCAGCGGGCTGAAGATTGGCTCGGGGAACATCCGCAAGCCGGTCCGGGATCTCCAATGGCTGAGGTGAAGATATACGGACCGGCTCACCGGCACCGGGCTGAGCCACCGACGGAGCCTGTGAGGCCTCGCGGGAGGCATTCAGTTTGCTGAACAGCGTCCCACCGCCCGCGGCCAGCACTGCAAGGAATATCCACATGCCCATATTCCCGCCGCTGCCGGTCGGGATCACAGGCCGGATATCGCCCCCCTCAAGGCCGATGCCTGAAGGATCGGTGGAAGCGCTCATCCCTGATCAGCCTTTCCCGCAGGAGCGCGCTCGCTGCGTGTCGCAGTGGCCTTCGCCCGGTCGATCCGGAACACCAGTTGCTGATGCACGCGATCGATGATGAAAAATCCGTCGCGCATATAGCCGTCGACCACCTCCTCCTCGCCCGTCGAACCGATCGCGAACACTGCCGGCAGGGCCTGACCCGGAGCGTACTCGATCACGGTCTTCATCCCGTTGTCGCGGATCGATAAAGGACGGACTACTCGGTCACCGCGTACGCGCCAAGTTGCTTCGAGCCCGGCAATCGCCTCTGCAAATGCCTGTGCCCGGGAATCTGGCTGGGCCTGATATGAGGGCTGCACAGGACTGAACTGCAGCCGGACCAGATAGGCAGCCTGCAATCCGTCTCCGGTCTCAAGCACGAAGCTGTAAGCTCGTCGATCGGTCTCGACCGATAGGCTCGCCGGCACTGCGCCGGGGCCCGGTGTTATCTGGAAGCTGTCCTGTTCCGCCGAGATCGCCACCTGCCATGCCGGACTGCCGCCAAGGGTTGCGCGCTGGATCCGCTCGCCCGGCTCAAGCATCACCGTGAGCGCGGTCTGCGGAAGCGCGGTCAGGACGAGCGGCTCACCGGCACGCCACTGGGCTGACTGAATGCGCGGTGTG